>Ga0326727_10002367_pt1 | contig 64787 bp, 59 predicted proteins | sample MB2enrmetagenome_FD_207643 | JGI IMG/M metagenome (GOLD analysis project Ga0326727, IMG submission 207643) | Lab enriched peat soil microbial communities from McLean, Ithaca, NY, United States - MB29MY | ecosystem: Environmental > Terrestrial > Soil > Wetlands > Peat | place: USA: New York...
CCGAAAAACGGTGTTTTTCAGCACGGCAGCCGGGCCGCTTACCGCCCGAGAACGCTTCGATAAGTGCAAAACCGCTTACAGAACCGGCAAATCTCCTTGGCCGGCCGGTTTTTCAGCAGCCTGCTAGATCCTTCGAATTGCCAGAAAGCGAGTCTCTCGCGGGACTGCTTCGCTAGAATGGATAATAGAGGCGGGTGAATCCACTTATGCCGCAACGATCGCTTTCGGGCTTCCTGCACGGCAGCCGGCCAGCCTCATTGGGACGGGCCGCCGTGGCGATCGCGATCATTGCTCTCGTGGACTGGCGCTTCGAGGCCAATATCTCGTTTGGCTTTCTGTATCTGTTTCCGATGCTGATGGTAGGCGCTCATCTCACGCGCTGGCAGATCGCCGGCGTGGCGGCGCTGTGCACGGGCCTGAGCGACGCCTTTGGTCCTCTCCAGGAGCAGCTTGTCGGGAATCACCCCTGGACCATCGAGCTCGGCGTGCCGCGGTTGATCCTCACGTTTGCCGCCTTTTTCGGCGCCGGCATCTACGTTTTTGAGTCGGTGCGGAACCGCCGGCTGGCGGACCAGCACCTGGCGGAAATAGAGAAGCAAGCGGAGCTGCGCCGCGAAGCGGAAGAGCAACTCCGGGTTCTGATCGAAAGCAGCCCGGCAAGCATCTTCACGCTGGATATGGACCGGAACGTTCTGCTTGCCAATGAGGCTGCGCACCGCCTGCTCGGCGTCGACAAGGGCAAGCTGGAAGGACAGGCGGTCGCGCGCTACCTGCCGGCCCTGGCGAGGGTGCCGCTCAGCGAACAGGTGTCGCTCTTCCGGACGACGATGGAGTGCCGGGGCGAGCGCCAGGATGGTGGAATCTTCCTGGCGCAGATATGGTTCTCGACGTACCGGACGATTTCCGGTCCCCGGCTTGCCGCCGTTGTGTTCGACGCTTCCGAGGAGCTTCGCGACCGCGAGGAGTTCAGCCTCCAGCAATTGCTGGCCGGATCGAAACTCGCCGTGAGCGCGGTGTGTCACGAGATCCGCAACGTTTGCGGCGCCATCGCTGCCGTCCACTCCAAGCTGGCGCGGGAGGAGCAGTTGGCGCGGAACGAGGATTTCGCGGCTCTTTCCGGCCTGGTGGAGGCCTTGGGGCGCATGGCGGGTTTGGAGCTGCGGCAGACGAAGCGCCTGGAGGCCGAGAGTATCGACGTGCATTCGGTGCTCGATGAACTGCGAATCGTGATCGAGCCGGATCTGAGCGATGCCGGAATTTCCATTCGCTGGGAGCTGCCCGAGAGCGTGCCTCCGGTCTGGGCCGAGCGCCAGGCTCTGCTGCAGGCGTTCTTGAACCTCGTGAAGAACAGCCAGCGCGCGATGGCGGGCCAGCACGCCGGGGAGCTGATTGTCAGATTATCGTCGGAGGGAGGCGGCGTTGTGGTTCGCTTCATTGACCGGGGACATGGCGTCGCGAAGCCCGAGCGCTTGTTCAAGCCCTTCCAGCAGGGCGCTGCCGCCACCGGTTTGGGACTGTACTTGTCGAGGGCGTTCGTGCGCGCGTTCCGCGGAGACATCCGATACGAGCCCCAACCCTCGGGATGCTGTTTTGCGGTGGTTCTGGCTCCGGCCACGGAGCGGGACGAGGAGACCTGGACAGACGATGAAGCCGAGAACCCGGCTATTGCTGCTGGACGACCACGCACTCTTTCGGGAGAGCCTCAGCCAGCTTCTGGACACTGAGTCCGGCTTCCAGGTGCTGGCCCGTTGCGCTACCTGCGAGGAGGCGCTGGAGGCGCTCGGCCGTGAAGTCATCGATCTCGTGCTCCTCGACTACGACCTGGGGGAGGAAAGCGGTTTCGATTTCATCCGCCGGGCGCGCGAGGCCGGCTACCAGGGCAGAATCTTCATTGTGACGGCCGGCATGACGGATTCCGATTCCGTCCGGGCGCTCGGGCAGGGCGTGTGCGGCATTTTTCTCAAGCACAGCTCTCCGGCGCTTCTCACCGAGGCGATTCGCAAGGTCATGGCGGGCGAAACGTGGGTCGATCAGCGGTGCATCCGGGCCTTGGTTCAGGCGGTCGAGAGGACCGGCGAACAGGAACGGCGCAAGCAACTGAGCGGGCGTGAGCGGGAGGTGCTCAAAGGCGTCTTCGAGGGCCTCAGCAACAAGGAAATCGGCCAGCAGATCGGCATCTCCGAGGCTTCCGTGAAGTCCGCCCTCCAACAACTGTTCATGAAAACGTCGGTGAGAACCCGAAGCCAGTTGGTGCGAGTTGCTTTGGAAGAGTATGGCGCCGTCTGGGGTTTGCGGCCGTGATCCCGCCGTCAACATAGCCTCAGCGCGACGGCCCGGCCGCCATCGCGGACGAAACAGACCCCGCGCCACCCCCGCGGCAGGGTGCGCGGGGCGCTGCCCCGGACCCCCGCCAGTGGGACACCTGCGCAGAAACCGCGCGCTCTTGACCGCTCCAGGCCGCTCCGAACAGTGCAGCAAGCGCCGGGGGCCTGCCTAGGTCCGCGACCGTGAAGTCTGTTTCTTTACGGTAGCGGCATCTACCCGTAACTGAGCCGCGACCGTCAGGGAGCGGTAGCAACGCATCACGCGGTCGAGGTACTAGTATTCCACTTCCACCAGGACCAGCCCTCGGGCCGGCGCCGCCGGGCCGGCCTTGACCGTCACGCCCGGCTCGAGCAGCGCGCGCACGTCCCACACCGTCAGGTTGCCCTTGCCCACTTCGAGCAACGTTCCCGCCAGATTCCGGACCATGTGTTTGAGGAACCCGCTCCCGCGCACACGGTAGACCAGCCGCTCGGGGGAGCGCTCCACCCGCGAGGAAAAGACCGTCCGCACCTTCGAGCCGCCCTCCTGGTCGCGTTCGTCGGAAGCGGCGAAGGCCGAAAAGTCGTGCTCTCCTTCGAACACCGGCGCGGCCTCCGCGATCCGATTCTCGTCCAGCGGATACGGGTGGTGGTAGACATACTGGCGCTCGAACGGCGGGCACACCTCGCCGCGCCAGGTGCGGTATTCGTAAGTCTTCGAGCGCGCATCGAAGCGCGGATGGAACTCCGGCGCGGCCTCCTCGACGCGCAAGACGCGGATCGCCGGGGGCAGCAGCCGGTTGATCGCCTTTTTGAGGTTCTCCGCCGGAATCGGGTTGGCTATCGAAAAAGCCGCCACCTGGGCGAGCGCGTGTACCCCGGCGTCTGTCCGCCCGGAGCCTTCTACGCGCACAGGCCGGCCCTCGATCTGTTCCACGGCCAGTTCGAGAGTGCCCTGGATGGTCGGCAAATCCGGTTGTATCTGCCAGCCGTGGAAACCGGCGCCGTCGTAGGCGACGACGATCTTTATCCGGCGCATCTAGGAGGCGGCGCTCGGACGGGATCCCGGCTTCGCGACGGGAACGCCTTCCCGGCAGAGCGGGCAGCTCTCGGGCGGATACGTGACGGCGTTCAGGGTTGCAAGCGCCACGCGTTCGACGCCCACATCGGCTTGTCCGCCGCTGCGATCGATGATCGAGCCCGCGGCCACCACGTTCGCGCCCGCCCGCCGCAGCGTCTCGATGACATCGCGCGTGCTGCCGCCCGTGGTCATCACGTCTTCGATGACCAGCGCCGCCTCGCCGGGATCGACCGAGAATCCGCGCCGGAGCACCATCTTGCCGGATGCGGGATCCCGCTCGGTGAAGATGTGGCGCACGCCGAGCGCCCGTGCAGCCTCATGGCCGATGATGAGGCCGCCGAGCGCCGGGGAGACGACGACGTGGGCTGCCGGGGCGATGGCCCGCACCGCTTCCGCCAGCCGGGTCCCCAGCTCCTGGGCGTGTGCGGGGTGCTGCAACACGAGCGCGCACTGTAGGTACTCGGGGCTGTGGAGACCGCTGGTCAGGCGGAAGTGGCCGCGCAAATAGGCGCCGGTTCGATGGAACAGTTCGAGGATTTGGCCGGATGTCGAAGTCACAAGGGCTAATATAGCAGGCCGCCCTGTCCGATTCCGGACAGCCGCGGCCCATGAACGGACACCGGCCCGCGCGCCCGCGTTGAAAACTGGGGACTTCGAGTGGCCCTCGCCGTGCTTCAGTGATACAGCCAATGCGCCCGCGCTACCATTGGAAATTCCGGGAACAGAATCCGTTTTGTTCCCGTATCACGTTGCTTGAGGCCCGCAAAAGGCTGTACCGAGGAATGTACCGATGAGACTCATCCAATCCAGGATTGCCATTCTGTGTGTTTTGTTGATGCTTGCGCCGCTTGCGAGCGCACAAGAGATTCAGTACGTTCGGGACCGGCCGGCCGGCTTATTATCCGGCTTCACCCGCCCGTATGAGCCGAAGGAAGTCCTGCCGGTCAGCCTCGCCAATTCCAACCGGCTGGATTCGCTGTTGCACGCGGGGAACCTCTACCTGTCGTTGCAGGACGCGATCGCGCTGGCGCTCGAGAACAACCTGGATATCGCCATCCAGCGCTACGATCTGCCCCAGGCCCAGGCCAGCCTGTTGCGCGCGCAGTCGGGCGGCCCGCTTCGCGGCGTTCCAAGCAACATCCAGACCCAAACGACCAGCGCTCTTTCCCAGGTCAGCGCGAACGTGAACACCACCTACGGGACCAGTGGGACGACCGGCAGCACCACCGCCGGAGGCACGATCATCACCGCGACCGGCACGGCCGTGCCAAGCTTCGATCCGGTCTTTTCCTGGACCAGTTACTGGAGCCACGACACGACGCCGCAGCCCAACGCATCGACAACCGGGCAGACCTCGCTAGTCTATCGCAATGACGGCTACAGTATGGGCGTTTCGCAGAGCTTCCCGACCGGAACCAACGTCAGCCTCAACTTTAACGACAGTCTGACCAGGTCGAACGCTCTCGGTCTCTACCAGCAGTTCAACCCTTACAGCTCGGGCTACATGAGCCTGACCGTTACGCAGCCGCTCTTGCAGGGCTTCGGACTGGCGGCCAACACGCGCTATATCCGGGTCGCCAAGAACAGTCTTCGGATCAGCGACCTGACGTTCAAGCAGTCGGTGATGTACACGGTTTCCCAAGTGGCCGCGGGCTATTGGGACCTGGTCGCCTACGTGGAGAACGTCAAGGTGAAGCAGGAGGCGCTGGCGGTCGCGCGAAAGCTATACGAAGACAACAAGAAGCAGGTCGAAATCGGCACCCTGGCGCCGATCGAAGTGGTCAGCGCGGAAGCCGAAGTCGCTTCCAACGAACAGCAGGTCGTGAACGCCGAGACCCAGTTGCTCCAGCAGGAGACAGCGCTCAAGAACGCGCTCAGCCGGACGGGGATCTCCAGCCCGTCGGTTGCCGACGCGCACATCATCCCCACGGATCACATCACCGTGCCGGAGGTCGAGCCGGTCGTGCCCATTCAGGATCTGGTGGCGCAGGCCGTCCAGGACCGGCCCGAAGTGGCGGAGTCCAGGATCAGTATCGACAGCTCCAGGATTCAGTTGAGCGGATCGAAAAGCCAGTTGCTGCCTTCGCTCGGCCTTTACGCGAACCTGCAAAACAGCGGTCTCGCCGGACAGATCAACACCCTAGGGATCAACGGGAGCAGCGGTATCCTTCCGGGTGTCGGCGTCGACCCGTTCTTCATTGGCGGCACGGGTTCACTGCTCTCGCAGATGTTCTCGCGCAACTTTCCAAGCTATACGGCCGCCGTGCAACTGACCATTCCGTTCCGGAACCGTTCGGCTCAGGCCGACTACGTTCTCGACACGCTGAACGTGCGCACGCAGGAGCTCAGCTACCAGCGCCAGCTCAACCAGATCCGCGTGGACGTGCGTAACGCGTTGATTGCGGTCGAGCAGGCCAGCGCGTCCTACCAGGCCGCGCGGAAGGCGCGCATACTCCAGGAGCAAAAGCTCACCGCGGAGCAGAAGAGGCTGGCTCTGGGCGCTTCCACCAGCTACCAGGTCATTTTGTTCCAGCGCGACCTGGCAACGGCGCAATCCAACCAGGTGGCCGCGGAGAGCGCCTACGCCAAGGCGAAGGTGCAACTGGACCAGGCGACCGGCGCGACGCTCGACAGGTACCACATCTCGGTTGACGAAGCCATGAAGGGCCGCGTCTCGCGTCCGCCCGCGGAACCGCCGGTTGCGCCGCGGCAGTAACCCCGTAATTCTTCAGGCGGCGAGCAGGAAGCGGAGGTTCCAGCCGCAGATGGTGCTGGCCTGGAGTTTGTCTCCGGCGGGACCGGGCCAGTGCGTCTCTAGGGTGGCGCGGCCTGAAGCGGATTCAACGAAGCTGGGTTGACGGTTTTGCTTCCGGGATGATCACCAGAAGGTCGAAACCGAGGATCGCGCGGCGAAGCTCTGCTGACTCGATCAAGCGGACATTCTTCCGCAACTCCCGCAAGTCGAAGAGAGTCCAGCCGGAACCCGCAAGGTTGTCGGCCATGGGCTTCAGGAACGCGAGCATGGCACTATCGCCGTCGATTTGGTTGAAATCACGCGGAGCGAACGGCTGCCGGTAGGTCGTGTAAGCCAATTGAGAGCCTCGCGCGGCGATGATCATAATGTGCACCGATTTCGCCCCGCGCCCTTCCGCAATCTCGGCAACGTGATTTCCCACCTCCAGGCTGTTCATGGGATTGAAGCCCCTGTACATGTGAAACAAGCCGAACTTGAAAAGCACTTTCGGAGCCACTGGACCCGTCTTTAGGGCCTCCCGGTATTTGCGTTCGAACAAGGATTTCATTAGAAGCGCCCGCTGGCGATTCGAATCGCCTGCGCGACCAGCGTTGTACAAGGTATGAATCTCGTGGCTTTTTATAAGTCCCTCAATCAGAGACTGAGAAGCCTGGCTGCCCTCGGCCTTTAGCGAGCTCTTCAAATTTGCGAGATCCTCGTCGCGGACAGTGTTGATAAAGATCTTGCCGTTGGCGACTGGATGCTGGGCCGCCCCCGCATCGATGCGCTCATTTTCATGCAGGAGTCGCTCCGCGATTTCGGCCGCATGAGGACCTGGGTGTGTTTCGAGTATCCGAGTCAGGATCAGCTTTGGCCCGCCCATAAATTCCTGGTCAAGGCCCCAGAGGGTCAACTTCTTGGTTCCCGATGCCTGAGCACAACGGGAAAGGAGATCGTTCTCCTCTCGCCAGTCAAAAAACGGGACGGTTTCGGGAAACTTCTTTTCGAACTCTACGAGGCGCATCTGAGCGGTGGCGGGCGTAGCCAGCCATTGCTGCAACTCGTCCGCGGCGAGCGGTCCCGTCTCGATTGCCATCGTGTGAAAGCCTTGCGGGGCGAGAATCTCGCACACGGCCCCAACAAATTCCGGTATCTGCGCAATTCCGTGATCTTCGCCGATCAGCACGAACTGTGCCTGTTCCATTGCGCCCCGAAGGACCGGGGCTCCCGTGCCGGCAAGGTGGCCGTCCACAATAGTGAGTTCATATCGGCTTGCGCTCAGCTTGTCGGCAAATGAGTTCTGCTGGGGGAATAAGCTGGAGCAGCCGATTACACCGAGGAGAGCGGTTGCAGCTTGTATCTGCCTGATCATACGAGAGAGTTTCTCGAACTGACTACTCCATTGCAAGGTGTAATCTGCCAACGCGAGCCCGCCGTCACGCCCCGGCGAGCAGGAAGCGGAGGTTCCAGCCGCAGATGGTGCTGGCCTGGAGTTTGTCTCCGGCGGGACCGGGCCAGTGCGTTTCCAGGCTCACCGCGCCGGAGTAGCCGTCCGCCAGGAGGGCGGCAAACTGGCCTTTCCAGTCGACGTTGCACGCGCCCACCGGACCCCAGATGGGCTTGTGGCCGTCGAGGTAGCAGTCCTTCGCGTGCACGTGCGCGATCCGGTCCACCGGAAGCTTCCGATAGCCGTCCGGGTAGGGAACTTCGCCCGCCACGTAGGCGTTCGCGGCGTCCCACACCAGCTTGAGGTTCGGATGAACCACCGCCTTGAGCGCCCGCGCTGCTTCCGCGGCCGTGGAAATGTTGCAGGCGGCTTCGTTTTCGATCCCGACGATGAGGTCCTCTTTGGCGGCCTTTTCAGCCAGGCATTGGAGCGCTTCGGCGATGCGGTCGAAGCATTGCTCCGGATCCTCGGTGCGCCAGTAGGAAAAGACGCGGATCACTCGCGCGCCGGTCTTGTGCGCGATCTCGAAGGCGCGCTTCGTGAGCCGGGGCTGGTCTTCGTAGGTGTGCGCCGAGGCGAAAATATCGTGCTGAAATCGCGCGTCCACGGGCGGGGAGTCGGGCAGCACGCACTTGAGCAGCGGCGACGATAGCGCGATCACCTCGAGCCCGTAGGATTTGACGATCGCCTGGGCGCTCTCCACTTCCTGATCGCTCAAATCGAGAACGTTCTTCGCGAAGACGACGCGCAGTTCGGCGCCGCTCATGCCAATAGCGGCCATGGCGTCGGCGGCCTGTTCGAGATCCGGGCTGAATTCGTCCGTGATCGCGGCGATGCGTAGGCGGGTATCCATCAGAACAATTCTAACCGGATCGGAATTCCCGCCGGAGGACTCCGATTTGTCCGATGATGTGGGGATGGAGATCTGCCGAACTATGCTTCGCTTCCTCATCCTGAGCGCTATCATGGGCGCGTGCCCGGCTTTGGCGCAGAACCCCCTGGAGGGTCTACTCAATCCCGCAAGCCTCGAGAAGGCCGAGCGGCACGGAGTCAAGGTGTCTCCGGGCGCGCGCCCGGGAACCGCCGTCCTGAAATTCACGGCCGCCAACAACGGCGGGCTGCCGGTCTACCTGTTCCATGAGGAGCCCTGGCAGGACAAGTTGTCGCCCGGCAGCCTGACGGTGCCGGTGCCCGCCGCGGCGCGCGACTGGACGCGCTTCGGCGCGCTGACCTTCGAGTTCTGCTCGAATTCGGCCATCACCTGGGAGCTGCGCATCCGCAATCGCCAGGGCCAGGTCTTCAATTTCCGCGTGGCCCCGCACGTGGACCTGCCCGTCAAGGTGGCCATCTCCTCGGTCTACTTCACGCGCGCGCTGATGTACAACAAGGAGTATCTCGGCTACTGGCTGCAGAACATCGACAATCACATCGACATGACGGATATCGAGGCCTTGACCTTCTGGATGGCCCCCGACCGCGACGTGGAGCTGAACCTGGGACCCTTCGCGCTGGTCCAAGGCGAAGCGTCCGACCAGATCCTTTCGACCAAGCCGTTCGTGGATGCCTTCGGCCAATGGATGACCATGGACTGGCCGGGCAAAATCACTTCGGTGAGCCAACTCCGCGCCGCCTGGCAACGGGAAGACGCCGAGCTGGCCAAGCCGGAAGACTTCGGCTACTGTTCTTTCGGCGGCTGGAAGGCTCGCACTGAGCGCGCCACCGGGTTCTTTCACACGGCCCAAATCGGCGGCCGCTGGTGGCTGGTGGATCCGGACGGCCACCTGTTCTTCTCGAGCGGCCCCGACGCCATCACGTCCCGCACTTCCACGCGCGTGAAGGGCCGGGAAACGCTGTTCGCCAAGCTTCCGCCCAGCGCCGGGGACTTCGTCGATTTCTATCGCGCCAACGCCGCGCTGCGTTACGGCGAGAGCGATTATGCGGCGCGCTGGAAAGCCAAGGTCATCGAGCGCATGCATTCCTGGGGTTTCAATACCGTCGCGAACTGGTCGGACCCGGTCCTGTTGCAGGACCCGGCGCTGCCGTTCGCGACCAGCATTTCGGCAGGCTCGACGGCCAAGAACTGGATGGGTTTCCCGGATGTCTACTCCAAGGAGTTTGCCGCCAAGGTGGAGACCGATGCAGCCGCGCGGTGCGCCCGCTTCCGCGAAGAGCCCAAATTGATCGGGTACTTCATCGGCAACGAGCCCAGTTGGCCCTATCATCCGCTGATCGAATCGATCCTGAAGGATTCCCAGCCCAGCGCCACACAGGATTTCGCGCGGGCCTTCCTGAAGGAGAAGGGCGACACGCCGGCCTCCCGCGCGCTGCTGCTCGAAACCGTGTCCCGGCAGTATTTCCGTTCCATTTGCGACGCCATTCACAAAGCCGACCCGCACCACGTGGTGATGGGCATCCGCTTTTCCAGGCTCCCCGATTTCGCTCCCCCGTGCGCCACCTGCGTGCAGCACCAGGCCCTGCCCGAACCGGTTCTGCGCGCCAGCGATGTGTTCGACATCGTCAGCTTCAACGACTACAGCAGCGGCGACCGGGGCGACCTGATGGCGCGCGTCTACGATCTGGTGAAGAAGCCTCTCATAATTGGCGAGTTTCACTTCGGCACGGCCGAACGCGGCTATGGGCCCGGCCTGGTGATGATGAGTAACCAGGCTGCGCGCGCCCAGGCTTTCCGGCATTATCTCGAGAGCTATGCCAGCCTGGCGCCGGTGGTGGGGGTTCACTATTTCGCCTGGAGCGACGAACCCGTCAGCGGACGCCGCGGCGACGGCGAGAACTACGACATCGGCTTCGTCGACCAGATGGATGTGCCCTACGCCGAGATGGTAGCGGCAGCCCAGGCCACGCATCGCCGGCTGTACGAAGTCCACGCGGGAGAAGCGCGGCCGGTCGAATCCGCCTGGGCAAAGACCCGGTAGGCGGCTGCAACAAACGGGCCGCTCTTGACGAGTACGGGCCGTGGGTCATCGCCGAACTTGACCCCGGCCCGGGCTATGCGGGCGCCGACGGCCGCACATCCGCGAGCCGGGCGTTTCATCGCCTTACTCAGATTTAAGAGAAGCCATATCAATGGAGAAGCGGTACTTGACATCGGCCTTGAGCAGTCTCTCGTAAGCTTCGTTGACCTTCTGGATAGGGATGACTTCCACATCGGCGGTGATGTTATTTGCGCCGCAAAAGTCGAGCATCTCCTGGGTCTCGGGGATACCGCCGATGTTAGAGCCGGAGAGACTCCGGCGGCCCGAGATAAGACCGAAGGCGGAGACGCTCAGGGGCTTCGCGGGAGCGCCGACAAGGGTAAGGTTGCCATCGAGGCCGAGCAGGTTGATAAACGCGTTGATGTCGTGCTCGGCGGAGACGGCGTCAAGGATAAAGTCGAAGCTGCCGGCGTGCGTTCGCATCTGATCGGCATTACGCGAAACGACGACTTCGTCGGCGCCGAGCCGGAGAGCGTCGTCCTTCTTGTTGGGCGAGGTGGTGAAGACGACGACGTGGGCTCCGAGCGCATGAGCGAACTTTACGCCCATGTGACCGAGCCCGCCGAGACCGGCTACGCCAACCTTCTTGCCCTTGGTGATGCACCAGTGGCGCATGGGTGAGTATGTTGTGATTCCGGCGCAGAGGAGCGGCGCGGCTCCCGCGAGCTTGAGGTTGGAGGGGACTCGCAAGACGAAGCGTTCGTCAACGACAATGCTGTCCGAGTAGCCACCGTAGGTAACGCCTCCGAGATGCTTGTCCGGGGGGTTGAAGGTGAGCGTCAGGTTTGGACAGAAATTCTCAAGCCCGGCTTTACACCGGGGACAGGTGCGGTCGGAGTCGACCAGGCAGCCTACCGCGGCGAGGTCGCCGGGCTTGTACTTCGTAATTGCCGAACCGACCCGGGTGACACGCCCGACGATCTCATGACCGGGGACAATCGGGTAGACAGTGGGCATAAACTCGCTCCACTCGTTGCGGGCCGAATGGAGGTCGGAGTGGCAGATACCGCAGAACAGGATCTCGATCTGCACGTCGTGTTCGGTCGGATCGCGCCGCGAGATCATTGTGCCGGCAAGCGGCGAGGCCGCACTGGCAGCGGAATAAGCCTTCGTTTTGTACATAACTTACGTTCCTTTCTTTCCGGCCCTTCGTCAGCCCATGTATTGTTCGTCGCTGACCTGTTCCATCCAGTCCACCGCCTTTCCGTCGAGCTGTTCCTGAATGGCAATGTGCGTCATGGCAGTGGTTGGCGCGGCGCCATGCCAGTGTTTCTCACCGGGTGCAAACCAGATCACATCACCTGGCCGGATTTCCTCCACCGGTCCGCCCCAACGCTGCACCCTGCCGCAACCGGCGGTCACGATCAAGGTTTGGCCCAGCGGGTGGGTGTGCCATGCCGTGCGGGCGCCTGGCTCGAACGTGACGCTCGCGCCGAACGCGCGCGCCGGAGCGGGCGGCTTGAACAGCGGGTCAATCCGCACCGTGCCGGTAAAATACTCCGCCGGTCCTTTGCCGGAAGGCTGTGAACCGCTTCGCTGGATCTCCATTTCTTGAACTCCTTCGCGTGGCCGCTCAGCGGCCGGTCAACTGCTCCAGCTTTTCGGGGTACCGGGCGCCTTGCACGGTGATCTTTGAGGCGGCGTTCTCGATGTCACCGAGATCGCCGGGCGTGAGTTCGACTGAGACTGCCCCGATGTTTTCGTCCAGGCGATCGAGCTTTGTGGTGCCTGGGATCGGTACAATCCACGGCTTCTGGGCCAGCAGCCAGGCGAGCGCGATCTGAGCAGGTGTCGCCTTCTTCCGTTCCCCGATGCCGGCGAGCAGACTAATGAGGGACTGATTCGCCTTGAGAGCCTGCGGCGTGAAGCGAGGCAGGATGCTGCGGAAGTCGGAGCTGTCGAACTTCGCATTTTCGCCGATCTTGCCCGTGAGGAAGCCCTTGCCCAGCGGGCTGTACGGGACAAGGCCGATTCCGAGTTCTTCAAGGGCCGGTATCACTTCCTTCTCCGGAGCCCTGGTCCACAGCGAGTATTCGCTCTGGAGAGCAGTGAGCGGCTGAACCGCGTGGGCGCGACGGATGGTTTGCACTCCTGCTTCGGAAAGGCCGAAGTGCTTCACCTTGCCTTCCTGAATCAGGTCCTTCACCGCTCCAGCTACATCTTCAATAGGCACATTCGGGTCAACCCGGTGCTGATAGAGCAAGTCGATGACATCCACCTTGAGCCGCCTGAGCGAGCCCTCGACGGCCTGCTTGATGTGCTCCGGCCGGCTGTTCAGGCCCGGCGCACCCTTCATCCCGCGGGGATCGAGATCAGGACTGAGGTCGAACCCGAATTTGGTGGCGATCACCACTTGCTTGCGGAAGGGAGCGAGGGCTTCGCCCACCAGCTCTTCGTTCAAGAACGGGCCGTAGGCCTCGGCAGTGTCGAAGAATGTGATGCCGCGTTCCACGGCTGCCCGGAGAAGAGAGGTCATCTCCTGCTTGTCTTTGGGCGGACCGTAGGAAAAGCTCATTCCCATGCAGCCGAGCCCGAGAGCCGAAACTTCCAGGCCGCTCTGTCCAAGTTTGCGCTTCTGCATTGTTTCTCCTTAGGAACCGTTTCTCTTATCTCCAGGTTAGAATTGATCGCCGTGGGATGGGTATCCTGATCCTTCCGGTTTATTGCCTATTCCTCTTGACCTGTTGACCCGCGCGCAGAGCCATCAGTTATTCTTGGGTAGAGGAGAGCGGAACCGTTATCATGAAAAACCGCGGTCGAGAGGCGTCTCTGTCACAAGATCCAGCACACGAATTGCGGGCAGATCTGGCTCGCAAGATTGCCTTGTTTATGGGATCAGAAGAGAAACGGGTAACGGACATTCCGGGCCTGACGCTCGTGCGGCGGACCGCCCCCACCGCGCCGTGCTCCATGACTTACGAGCCGAGCGTGACCGTGATCGCCCAAGGGCGAAAGCGAGTAGACCTCGGCCGAAACACCTTCATCTACGATGCGTCTCGATTCCTGCTGACGTCGGTCGATTTGCCGGTCGTCAGCCGGGTGGTCGAGGCAAGTGAAGAGGCGCCCTGCCTGGCGTTGTCGCTCAAACTCGAAATGCCCGTGGTCCGAGAGCTGCTCAGCCGGGAGGAAATTCAGGTCGCTGAGGCGACGTCTGGCAGTCCTGGCATGGCGACCGGTGAGACCACGGTGGAATTCCTCAGTGCGTGCTGCCGGCTCGTGGACCTGCTGGATAGGCCGCGGGACATTCCCTTTCTCAGTGGCCTGATTCAACGCGAGATCATCTACCGGGTCCTTCGCAGTGCCGAGGGAGCACGCCTTCGAGCGATTGCAACGCTAGGAGAGCAGAGCCAACGGACGGCAAAAGCGATCGCCTGGATCAGGGCGAACTACGCGAAGAAGGTGCGGGTGGAAGATCTCGCGGAAATCGCGGGCATGGGCGTGTCCACGCTGCACCATCATTTCCGGGTGCTGACCGCCATGAGTCCTCTTCAGTATCAGAAACAGCTTCGGTTGCAGGCAGCGCGGGGCCGCATGCTTATGGATGGTCTGGACGCCGCAAGCGCCGCCTTTGAGGCCGGATACGAAAGCGCCAGCCAATTCAACCGCGAATACAGCCGGTTCTTCGGCCAGCCGCCGATGCGGGATGTTCGGACTCTTCGCTCGCCAAGCGCTCCGCTGTTGGAGTCGGTCAGCAATCGGCAAAACGCTATCTGATCGTCCGTTCCGGGCGAGTTGCCGCCAATCCGGAAGCAATTCACGCGGACGGGTGGCCGGCGCGAACGCGCTGACGATCTGCCCAGCCAATTCGTGGACAACCGCGCTACGCGATCCAGCCGCCGCCGAGGACCAGGCCGCCATCGTAGAAGACGGCTGCCTGTCCGGGAGTCACGGCGCGCTGGGGCTCGTCAAAGCGGGCTTCCACCCGCGCAGGGTCCGGGCTCGGGTAGAGCGTAGCCGGCGCGGCGGCGTGCTTGTTGCGGATCTTGATGGCCGCGCGCATGGGCGCGGTCAGGGCGGGGAATGCGATCCAGTTGACGCTTGCGACCGTCATGCTCGCCTTGAGCAACTCCGCATCGCGGCCGACGATCACCCGCTGCGTGGCCGGGTCTGTGGCGATGACATAGAGCGGCTTGCCGATGGCGACGTTCAGGCCGCGGCGCTGCCCCACGGTATAGCGGTGTACGCCCTCGTGCGCGCCGAGAGTCCGGCCATCGGCCGTCACGATTTCGCCGCGCGTGCGCTCGCGGCCGATGCCCTGCTCGCGGAAGTACGCATCGATAAACGCGGCGTAATCGCCATTCGGCACGAAGCAGATCTCCTGGCTGTCGCCCTTCTCCGCGACGGGCAGGCCCAGGCCGCGCGCGATTTCGCGGACCCGCGGCTTCAGATACTCACCCAGTGGGAACAGCGCGCGCGAGAGTTGATCCTGCGTGAGTCCCCACAGGAAATAGGTCTGGTCGCGCGATTCGTCCACGGCCCGGCAAAGCAGGTGCCGGCCGGTTTCGGCGTCGCGCCGGATGCGCGCGTAGTGGCCGGTGGCGATTCGCCCGGCGCCGAGCGACTCGGCCATTTCGAGGAACTGGCCGAACTTCACGAAATTGTTGCAGAGCGTGCAGGGGACCGGAGTGCGGCCGGCGAGATATTCCTCGATGAACGGCCGGACCACCTCGCGCTCGAAGCGCTCCTCGAAGTTGACGACGTAGTAAGGGATGCCGAGGTGCGCGGCCACCTGCCGGGCGTCGTAAACGTCATCGAGCGAGCAGCAGCGGCCGGCGCCGCCGCCGGAGGCAACCTCGGGCAGCCGGCGCTGGTTCCAGAGCTGCATCGTGAGGCCGATGACGGGCACGCCCTCGCGGTGCAACATGCCCGCCACCGCGGAACTATCCACGCCGCCGCTCATGGCGACGGCGATCAGGCCGTTCTCAGGCATGCGCCCGCCCGGCCGGAGACAGGTTCCGAAGACGTCCCACGGTCTCCGCCACCGCCTCGATCAACGCCTCGACCTGCGCGGCATCGTTCAGCCGCCCGAGCGAAAACCGGATCGAGCCGCGCGCCTGGTCCGCGGTGAGGCCGATCGCCAGCAGGACGTGGGAAGGCTCGACGGCGCCGCTCGAGCAGGCCGCTCCGCTCGAGACGGCGAACCCGCGCAGGTCGAGCGCGATCACGTGCGCCTCGCCGCTGATCCCGTCGAAGCAAATATTGGAGGTATTCGGTGCCCGCGGCGCGGCGCCGCCGTTCAGCGAGGCGCCCGGCACGCGGGCCAGGATGCCGGCTTCGAGCCGGTCCCGGAGAGCCTGCAAGCGCTCGGACTCCTCGGAAAAATTGTCCGTGAACCACTGCGCGGCGCGGCCGAGAGCCACGGCGCCGGGGACGTTCTCCGTCCCGGGCCGTTGGTCCCGTTCGTGGTGCCCGCCGAACTGCACGGAGCGAATCGGCGTGCCCTTCCGCACATAGAGAGCGCCCTCGCCCTTCGGCGCGTAAACCTTGTGGCCGCTCATCGAATAGAGATCGACGCCCAGCGCCTCCACATCCACCGGAATCTTCCCCAGCGCCTGCACGCCGTCCGAGTGGCAGACCACGCCGGCCTCGCGCGCAATCTTCGAGATCGCGGCGAGCGGTTGGACCGTGCCCAGCTCGTTGTTCGCGTGCATGACCGAGATCAGCACAGTTTCGGGCCGCAGCGCGCGGCGAATGTCGTCCGGGTCGGCGACGCCATCCGAACCCACGCGCACGCGCGTGATCTCGACGCCTTCCCGCTCGAGCTGGCCGCAGGCGCCGAGCACCGCCGGGTGTTCGATCGCCGTGGTGATGACGTGCTTGCACGCCCGCGGCGCATTCCGGACCACGCCGAAGAGCGCCAGGTTGTCCGCTTCCGTGCCGCCGCTCAGAAACACGATCTCCCGCGCCTCGGCGTGGATCAGGCCGGCCACCTGCCGCCGCGCCGTTTCCAGGTGCTGCTTCGCCTTCTGCCCGTAATGGTGGATACTGGAGGCGTTGCCGAAATCCTCGCGCAATAACGGTAGCATCGCGTCGAGCACTTCGGGCGCGACGGGCGTTGTCGCATTGTGATCGAAGTAATACCGCGTCATCGCTTGGGCGGGCCTCTTTTTATTGTATTCGACCAGCTTCATGCCACAGCCAATCATCACATTGACAACCGATTTCGGGCTTTCGGACCATTTCGCCGGAACCATGAAGGGCGTGATCCTGTCGATCTGCCCCACGGCCACGCTGGTCGATATCACCCACGGGATCAGCCCGTTCGAGATCACCGAAGGCGCCTTCGCCATCGCGGAGGCATATCGGTACTTCCCGAAAAAGACGGTTCATCTCATCGTGGTGGATCCCGGCGTCGGGACCTCGCGCCGGCCGATCCTCGCCGAAGCCGCCGGCCAGTACTTCGTCGCTCCCGACAACGGCGTGCTGTCGATAATCTACGCGCGTGAGAAGCACAAGGTGCGCGCGATCGCATCGGACCGGCATTTCCTGAAGCCCGTCAGCCGGACATTCCACGGGCGGGACATTTTTGCGCCCACCGCCGCCCACCTTGCGAAAGGCGCGCCGGTGGCGCGGTTTGGAAAAGCTATAGACAACTACTGCCGCCTGAAATTCGCCGAGCCGGTCCGGACGGGTAAACACTTTTGGCGCGGCGCGGTCCTGAAGGTGGACCATTTCGGGAACCTGATCACGAACTTCCACATCGGCGAGTTCGATGTGTTGCGAACCCGGCCTTTTCAGTTGACCTGCGGCCAGAGCGCGATCGGCCACCTCTCCGAGACGTTCGCGGAGGCGCCTCCGGGTGAGCCGGCGCTGATCGTCGGCAGCTCCGGGTATGTCGAGATCGCCGTGAACCAGGGTTCGGCCGCGCAGATCCTGCGCTGCGGGACGGGGACGCCGGTGGACCTCGCCGTCTGGTAGTCAGCGCAAGAATCGCTCCGTCTACGGCGCCTCTTCCGAGCCGCGACCGTTAGGGAGCGGTTTTCGATGGCGGAATTGTTTGACTTCTAAGGTAGAATCGATGTGTTCGGACCAAGGGCTGCCCACAAACGATATGCAGGTGAATTCCGGGGATTGTCCGGTGGTGGTCATCGGGGCGGGACCGGCCGGGCTGACGGCGGCTTACGAGCTCGCCAGGCACGGCATACCGAGCGTAGTTGTGGAGAAAGACGCCGCCGTCGGAGGGCTCGCGCGCACCGCCGAATACAAGGGCTACCTGTTCGACATCGGGGGGCATCGATTCTTCACCAAGGTTCTGGCCGTCGAAAAGATGTGGCGTGAGGTGCTGGGCGCGGATTTCATCACCCGGCCGCGCCTATCCCGGATCTACTACAACTCCAGGTTCTTTCAATACCCGCTCGAGCCGATGAACGCGCTCGCGGGGCTGGGCCTCGTGGAATCGTTCCGCTGCGGTCTGAGCTACCTCGCGGCCAGGCTTCGGCCCGAGAAGCCTGAGACCAACTTCGAGACCTGGGTTTCGAACCGCTTCGGGAAGCGGCTCTACCGCACGTTCTTTCAGACCTATACCGAAAAAGTTTGGGGCATTCCGTGCCGCGAGATCCAGGCGGAGTGGGCCGCTCAGCGCATTCGCGGGCTTTCCATGACCTCGGTGATCTGGAATGCGATCCGCCCGCGCCGGAAGCTGGACAAGCGGCGCGCGATCAAAACCCTGATCCACGAATTCGAGTACCCGCGCCGCGGACCCGGCATGATGTGGAGCAAGACACGCGAGGCGATCGAACGGCGCGGCTGCCAAGTGGTTTTCAAAGCGCCCGTGGAAAAGATCGCCTGGGAGCCCGGCCGGGTGACTGCCGTCGAGGCGGGCGGCCGGGTTTATCGCGGCAGCCATTTCATCAGCAGCATGCCGATCCGCGAGCTGATCGAGCGGCTCGATCCGGCGCCGCCGGAATACCTGCGGGCCGCGGCTCGTGACTTCCACTACCGGGACTTTCTTACCGTCGCCCTGATGGTGCGCGGGAAAAACCTGTTCCCCGACAATTGGATCTACGTACACGATCCGAGCGTGAAGGTCGGGCGGGTCCAGAATTACAACAACTGGAGCCCCGAGATGGTGCCCGATCCGGAAACGACCTGCCTCGGCCTGGAGTACTTCTGCTTCGAGGGCGACGGGCTGTGGCGGACCCCCGATTCCGAGCTGATCGAGCTGGGCAAGCGCGAATTGGCGCGGCTGGGGTTGCTCGATCCGGCCACGGTCCTGGACGCCACGGTGCTCCGCATCGAAAAGGCTTATCCTATCTACGACGCCACGTACCGCCGCGGGGTGGACGCGGTCCGCCGGTTTCTCGAGACCGTGCCGAATCTTCAATTGGTGGGCCGCAACGGCATGCACCGTTACAACAACCAGGACCACTCGATGCTCACCGCGATGCTGGCGGCGCGCAACATCCTGGGCGCGCACTACGACCTGTGGCAGGTCAACGTGGATAGCGGCTATCATGAAGAGGGCGCCGAGTTTACCGAGCGGGAATTGGAAGAGCTCGAGGCCTCGCAACCGATCGTGCCTAACAGGTTCGGAGTAGCGTAATGTCCGAACAAGACCAGCCGGAGAGCCCGTTCGAGAACATCGAGAGCGCGCAGCAGTTCGTGGAGCTGCTGTGTGATGCGATCGAGGAGGCCCGGCGGGAAGTCGAATCTGAAGTCAGCCGCGCTCACCCCGAACGTCAACTGCAGGCCTTGCAGCTTGTTTCCTACAATCTGGCGAAGCTCTCGCTGCACATGGGCACAAGCCGCCGCATCCTGAACGACCTGCGCACGCTGCGCCGTCTCCTGTACCAGGAACGGGCGGGCCAGGAGGAAGAGCGGGCGGAATCGGCCGGGACGCCGGACCTCGAATAGCCGGGTGGAGCATTTCCCCAACCGGCAGTGTTAAAATACAGATTCCCGCAGGATTGGGAGGTCGTCTAACGGTAAGACGGCAGCCTCTGGAGCTGCTTATCGGGGTTCGAATCCCTGCCTCCCAGCCAGATGCCAAGGTCTCCCGCAGCGGCATCGGCAACTCCCGCTCTCCCAGCCTCTTCCACAACACGGTCTCCTCAGGCGCGACAAATGGAAACGGCAAGTTATGTCTTGCGAGGCATGATGAGAGAATGATGAAGATGAACAGACTTGGCGTCGTAGCTGGCCTCATCGCTCTCGTGATAGCGGCTGTTCCGGCCCGCGCCCAATCCGGCAGAACCGTGGTGCGGCCCGCCGACACCGGCGCTGCCCTGATCAATCCCGGAATGGGCTGGATGTTCCATCACTACGACAACGACATCCGGCACTACACCGTGGACCTCGCGCCATCGGACACGGTGGACGAATTTCCCGGGGTCAGCTCGGTCTACATCCGGCTTGCATGGTCGTACCTCGAGCCGGAGGAAGGCAAGTTCGACTGGCCCATCGTGGATACGCCGATGCAAAAGTGGATTGCCGCCGGCAAGACCGTGGCGTTCCGGTTCACCACTTCCGAAGGCCGCCCCTCCGAGGCATACGCTACACCGCGCTGGGTCGAGAAAGCGGGAGCGAAAGGATACCATCTCGCCAACGGCCGCATCACTCCGGACGGGCCGGTGTTCGAGCCGGACTTCGACGACCCGGTCTTCCTGCAAAAGCTGGACAATTTTCTGGCCGCCGCGGCGGCGCGCTACGACGGCAACCCTCACGTGGCATTCATCGACGTGGGTTCCTTCGGCGTCTGGGGCGAAGGCCATACGGTCGCCACCACGAAGCTGCCCTATTCCGTGGCCACCATCCGCAAGCACATCGATCTGTACAAAAAGCACTTCAAGAGGACGTTGCTGGTGGCCAACGACGATTTCGCTCTCCAGGGCAGGGGACTCGAAGCGTTGGGATACGCCAGAGATCGGGGATTGAGCCTCCGGGACGACAGCATCCTGGTCGAGGGCGGCGGCCACGCTTACTACCACGCGTACCTCGCCTATAACTTTTGGCCCCGCGTTCCGGTCATTCTTGAGTCGGGGCACTTTGGCGAGTCGATCGAGAGCCACGCGTGGGGTGACGGTCATCTGTTTCTGCAGGCAATTGAGGACTATCATGCCAGCTATGCCACGGTGCATTGGTATCCGCGGGAATTTCTGGAGGCCAACCGGGACCTGGTAAACCGCATCAACCTGCGGCTGGGCTACCGGCTCGAACCGGTGGAAGTGTCGTGGCCCTCGGAGGTCCCCGCGGGCGGCTCCATGCTGGTGGGTTACCGCTGGAGGAATGCCGGCGTGGCGCCGTGCCTCCCCGGCGGGTATCCCGCGATCACGTTCAAGGACCACACGGGCGGTATCGCGGCCGTCTTTGTGGACCAGGACTTCAATGTCCGCGAGCTGCCGGTGGCGCCTCCCGGACAAGCGAAAATCGTCTCACGCGAAGAACTGAAGGGGCTGCCGCAGGAGAACAAACCCTTGCTCTCTTACAGCCTCCCGCCGCCTCATATTTTGAAGCCCGGTACGTACGACGTATACGTCTCCGTGGGCGCCGCTACCGGCGAGCCGCTGTTGGCGCTCCCACTGGCGGCCGATGATGGCCACCGGCGTTATCGCCTGGGCAGCATCAAAATCACGGAGCCGGCGAGGCAATAACCGCGCTTCCTCACTCGAATCCGAGATGCCATCCCAAGCCGCTGCTGTCGAACCAGGAAATGTCCACGCCGAACCAGCGGCTCTTGGAAGCCGCTTGGTATTTGCCCGTTTTCCGGGCCCCGAGGATGAAGGCGCACGGTCCCTCGCCGAACTGCTCCAAACGCGCGGCCAGCCAGGTTTGCGAGTGCAGCGGCGCCGCCAGCACCACCGGCGTGCCGCCCAATAAAGCCAACTGTGCGCCGAAGCTCACGTCCACCTGCTTGAGCGGTTGCTGCAGCCCGTAGGCCGCCTGATAGCGTTTTGCGGATTTGTCGAGGTTCCGCACCGCAATCACCACCCTGGCCACGCCGCTGAAGTCCCTCGTGGACGGTTTCCCGGTGGGGAAGGCGCGCTCCTGCCGCGGCGTGAAATCGTGGATCAGGAAGGGGAAGAAGGTTCCGCTCGGCTCGTCGCCGGCTTGCGCGGTTTCCCAGTCCAGCCGCGTTCCGTCTGGCCGAACCCGCCCGCTCCGTACGGGCTCGCTTACCGCCACGCCGGCCGTTCGCAGCCGTTGAATCTCCGCGGCCACATCTTTCACGCGGACCGCCCAGGCGCACGGGCCGGCGTCGCGTTCCATGCGCGCGGCCCAGGCGTGCGCCGCCACTGCCTTGGCGTCGGCATTCGGTGCGATGGCGATCAATTCAAGATAGGATCCATCGGAGAAGCTGGTCAAGGCCATTTCCGTGGCGTGGTTGCTGTGCGGGCCTCCGTACTCGCTGGGAAGTCCCACCGCGGCGAGGCCCGCCCGCATGACCTTCAGGTCTTTGCCGGCCACGGTGACATGATCGATAGTCAGTTCAGCGGCGCCGAGCAACATAGGAATCAGGGTAACCAGCGCAGCGACCCGCACAAATCGATTCTACTGCGCCTGGGCGCGGTCGCTCGCCGGCCTTCTACACCACCAGCTTCCAGGGCTCGCGGTATTCGTAGGCCAGGTAGGGATGCGCTTCTTTTTGGACCGTTGATTCGCGCTCGGCGTCCCAGTCCAGGCGGAGCTTGCTGCGGTACGCAGCGTTGCCGAGCTGGCAGGCCGCGGTGGTCCGGAAGCACGTTTCGATGTCGCTGATCGGCTTCTGGCGCGACTTGATGCAGTCGATGAAATTGGCCCAGTGCGCCAGGTTCATTTTGTTCGACGGCTTGATCTCCCGCGCTTTGAGATCCGATCTCTTTTCCGGAGTCACCTGGACCACCTCGCGGCTCACGAACAGCCGGCCCTTGGTGCCGCAGAAGAGCGTGCCCGGACCACTGCCGGGGTGCGGGTTCTGGGTCGTGCCGGTGATCGATTCGAAAGTGGCGACGAAGTTCTGTGGATACGCGTAGGCGACCATCAGCGTATCGGGCGTCTCGCGATCGTCGTTGATCCACCACTTGCCGCCCTGCGCACTGATGGACGCTGGTATCGGTTCGTCGAACGCCCAGTGCACGATGTCGAGCAGGTGAACGCCCCAGTCCGTCATCATCCCGCCGGCGTAGTCCCAGAAGTAGCGGAAATATGGAAACGGCCTCTTGTCGCCCAGTTCCGGGTGAACACCCCAGCGATTCGCGTTGAAAGGCCGCTTCGGAGCCGGGCCGAGCCACATGTCCCAGTTCAAACCCGCGGGAGGATCGCTGTCCGGCGGGTTGCCAATGCCTTCCGCCATCTCGCCGTTGATCCAGGTGCGGCACAGCGTGATCTTGCCGAGCGCGCCGCTCTTGACGATCTCGATGGCCTTCTTGAAGTGCTCGCCCGAGCGCTGCATGGTGCCCGCCTGCACCACGCGATTGTATTTCCGCGCGGCCTCCACCATCTTCTTGCCTTCCTCGAGATGGGTCGAGGCCGGCTTCTCCACGTACACGTCCTTGCCGGCCTTGCACGCTTCCACGGTCATATAGGCGTGCCAATGGTCGGGCGTGGAGATATTGACGAAGTCGATGGATTTGTCCGCGAGAATCTCGCGGAAGTCCGCCACCGCCCTCGGCTTCGCGCCGAACTTTTGCGAGATGGCGAGGCCGTCTTCCAAGTGCGGCTGGTAGACGTCGCAGACCGCCACGACCTCGACGCCGGGCTGTTTGATCGCGAACTCCAGGTTCCCGCTGCCCATCCGGCCAATGCCGATCACGGCGCCGGCCAGGCGGTCATTGGCGCCTCTTACGTTGCCCGTAAAGATGGAGGTCGTCAGCGCGGCGGCGCCGGCCTTGAGGAAATCCCGGCGCGCGGTCGTTTGTTGTTCCACTAGGTTCATCCTTTCACTACGATATTCACGAGTTTATCCGGCACCACGATGATCTTGACGATCTGCTTGCCTTCCTGGTAACTCCGGATCTTCTCATCCGCCAGTGCCAGGCGTTCGAGTTCTTCGCGCGGGGCGCCGAACGCGGCGTAGACCCGCCCGCGCAGCTTCCCATTCACCTGCACGACAATTTCGGCCTCTTCCTCGCGCGCCAGTTCGGCATCGTAGCAGGGCCACGGCTCCTGGATCACGGGATTCACGCCGCCCAATTCTTCCCACATTTCCTGCGCCACGTAGGGCACGAAAGGCGAGACGATGAGCACAATCTTCTCCAGGATCTCGCGCAGCGCGCTGCCGGAGAGCTCGCTTTCGAGCGTGTGCAGCACGTTGAGCAGCTCCATCGTGGCCGCAATCGAGGTGTTGAAGTGCCAGCGCGTCTCGAAATCCCCGGTGACTTTCCTCACCGTCTGGTGCAGTTTGCGGAGCGCCTTCGTATCGGCCGGGGTTGGCGCGCCGTTCGAAGGCTTCGCGCGCCCGGCGTTCCGGGTTACAAAGCGGTAGAGCCGTCCCAGGAACCGGTACATGCCCTCGACGCCGCTCTCCTGCCAGTCGAGGTCGCGCTCGGGCGGCGCCGCGAAAAGCACGAACAGGCGGCCGGTGTCGGCGCCGTATTGCTCCACCATCTCATCGGTTCCGACGATGTTGCCGAGCGACTTCGACATCGCCTTGCCGTCCTTGCAAACCATCCCTTGCGTGAACAAACGCGTGGTGGGCTCGTCATTCCCGATCAGGCCCAGATCGCGCATCACTTTCGTAAAGAATCGCGAATAGATGAGGTGCAAAATGGCGTGCTCGACGCCGCCGATGTACTGGTCGATGGGGAACCAGTAGGCGATCTTCCGCGAGTCGAACGGCGCTTTCGCATTGTGCGCGTCGCAATAGCGGTAGAAGTACCACGACGAATCCACGAACGTATCCATCGTGTCGCTCTCGCGGCGGGCGTCGCCGCCGCACTTCGGGCACTTCACGTTCATGAACTCGGGAACGTTCTCGAGCGGCGAGCGGCCCTTGCCGGTGATCCGGATGTCGAGCGGCAGCACAACCGGGAGCTGGTCCTCCGGAACCGGCACGACGCCGCACTTGGGGCAATGAATCACCGGGATGGGCGTGCCCCAGTAGCGCTGCCGGGAGATGCCCCAGTCGCGCAGGCGGTACGTGATCGCCGCTTTTCCGAAACCCTCCTGTTCCGCCTTTGCGGGCATGCGGCGGCGCGCTTCCTCGCTCGTGAGGCCGCTCCATTCGCCCGAGTTTTCGAGGATGCCGTCATCCGGGAACGCTTCCTTCATCGAGGGCTCATCCGCCAGAGGGCCGTCAACGGGGCGGATCACGGGACGAACCGGAATCCCGTACTTGCGGCAGAACTCGAAGTCGCGCTGGTCGTGCGCCGGCACCGCCATGATCGCGCCGGTGCCGTAGTCGAGCAGCACGAAGTTCCCGACCCAGATCGGCACGCGCTCCCGGTTATACGGGTTGATGGCGTAGTGGCCGGTGAAGACGCCTTCCTTCTCGACCTCGGCGGCGTCCTTGCGCTGCTGCGCCTCGGTCATCTGCCGGATGCGGTCCCGCTCGGCCTCAGGCGCCAGCTCGGCCGTCAACGGATGCTCGGGCGCGAGGATGACGCAGGTGGCGCCGTAGATCGTATCCACGCGCGTGGTGAAAACGCGGATAGGCTTGCCCGAGCCTTCGAGATGGAAATCGATTTCGGCGCCCTCGGAGCGGCCGATCCAGTTGCGCTGCATCGCCAGCACGCGCTCGGGCCAGCCCTCCTCGAGTTTGTAGGTATTATCCAGCAGCTCGTCGGAGTAGGCGGTGATGCGATAGAACCACTGTTCGATTTCGCGCTGCTCGACCGGCGTCGTTTCATGCCGCCAGCAGCAGCCTTCGACCACCTGCTCGTTGGCGAGCACCGTGGCGCATTCCGGGCACCAGTTCACGCGCGAGTGCTTGCGATAGGCCAGGCCGCGCTCCAGCATCTTCAGGAACAGCCACTGGTTCCAGCGGTAGTACTCCGGCTCGCAGGTGGAGATCTCGCGGTCCCAGTCGTAGCTGAACGCGAAGCGCCGGTGCGTCTTCCGCATCTCGGCGATATTGGCGCGCGTCCAGTCTCGCGGATGCAGGCCGCGCTTGATGGCGGCGTTCTCGGCCGGAAGGCCGAAGGCGTCCCAGCCCATCGGGTGCAGCACGTTGTAGCCGCGCATCCACTTGTAGCGGGCGAGCGCGTCGCCGATGGTGTAGTTGCGCACGTGTCCCATGTGCAGCGTGCCGCTCGGGTAGGGCAGCATCTCCAGGACGTAATACTTGGGCTTAGCCGGGTTCTCCTCGGCTTTGTACAGGCCCGGCGTGTTCTCCCAGCGCTCGAACCACTTCAGTTCGATTCGCTTGTGGTCGTAGCTCTTCTCCGGCATAGTCTCTTGAGTGTTCCCAGGTTGCGCGGCGCGCGTTCGAGCGGCCCCTCTGTGGAGCTTGGGTGCCGATCCGCAGAGTCTTATCGTATCAGAACGGCAGTAGCCCTCATACCCGCCGGACCTTGACTCCAGCCTCGAAAAAGAGCACCTCGACCAGGCCAAAGTGCTGGTCGTAATACTCGCTCGAGTACTGCGCCATGCGCCCGTCCGAAATCACCACCTGGTGGATGCCGGCCTGCACGATGGCGCGCGCGCAGTCCATGCAGGGCATGATCTCGACATAGATGGTGCACCCTTCCGTGGCCGTGCCCGCGCGCGCGGCGTTGCAGATTGCATTGCGCTCGGCGTGCTCGATCCACAGGTACTTGGCGGGCCGCTCCAGCCGTTCCGGCACATCGTCGCGGATGCCGCGCGGGAACGAGTTGTAGCCGGTGGAACGGATCTCGTGCGCGGGACCGACGATGATGCACCCCAGTTGCGTGTTCGGATCCTTGCTGCGCGACCCGACCACCTTGCAGATCTCGAGATAATAGGCGTCCCAGCCTGGCACGTGGCGCGGTTCGGGCGTAGCTCCCTGGTCGGGTTGCATCCGTCTGATGCTACCCAATCCCGGCAGACGGACGCAAACGGAGCGCGGTCCGATTCCTGGGCAACTGGGGATTTCGACGATACGGCCAAGCGGCCGGGCGCCCAGGCGGCTGATCGGTCTTAGTGCTTGTTAAAGCCGCTGAAGATCGAGAGCAAAAGCCAGGGCGCCCTTCAGCCGCTCCATTATCTATCTCCGCGGAAAGCCTGCCAATCTTGCGTTCAAGGCGCACGGCTGGCAGAGATCCTAGTCCTTGAACGTTGGCTACGGATTCACGATCGAGGAACGGAAGCCGCGGCAGCGGCACTTCATACGGGCTGTCCCTCCGCCGGGTGGTGAGAGGTACGTACAACACGAGAGCTCGCGGCGGGTCGGGGTCCTGGCGGGAAACGATGACGACGGGACGCGTCTTGGCGGCGAGCCCCAGGTCCGCCAGCCAGATCTCACCGGGTTGGGGGCTCATCGAGCAGGTCGAGGACCTCCTGTTCCGCGGCACGCGAGCGCGCGATATCAAGGATGTCGTGATCGGCGAGTTCTATCACCTCGGCGATGCGCTCCCTGGCGTCTGCCGCCGTATCCGGCTTCCACTGGCGCAATCGCTCGTCCAGCTTCTCGGCTAATGCGTCCACGATAGCCTCCTGCTCTCGTTCCTAGTTTAACGCCGTCAGACCATGAACTCTATCGACGCATTCCCGGAATCGAAGCTCCCTGGTATGTGGACTCGGTGGAACTGAAGCCGGAAGTGGGAGAGATCCGCGTGTGGTTGGCACACCAGGACATGCTGGACTGGCCACGCAATCGTGGTCGATGGACGCAAACGTGAGCCGATCCGATTCCTGGGCAACTGGGGATTTCGCGCCGGCAGTCGCGCGGATCGCGTGGCGACGCTTCCCCCAAGCGCTGTTTGGGGGAGTTGAGCGGCACGCGTACGAGATGGCGACTAAACGTCAAACCGGATTGCGGTTGCGAAGAATTTGCTGTACGGTCTAAGTATCCGCAGGCTTTAGCGAAATGCACATGGACTACGCTGAGTTTCTTGCTAAGCGTCTTTTCGAACACGTGTTGACCGGGTCCCGTATGAGTTATCGTCTGTCTCAGAGCAAGGGTGAGTACGACTTTGATCTGGTTTGTCCCGACAGCAGCAAGGCTGCGGTGGAAGTGACGACCACAATTGAAAGGGACCTACAGTGGACTTGGCGTCAAATCTTTGACAAAAGGAAAGGCGGAGGCGTTATCCTGGCGAAGCACTGCGAAAAAAGCTGGTCAATCACCATCTCCTCTGGTACCCGCGTGGATCCGATCAGAAGGAAAGCCGACGAATACCTCGCGGCGATCGAGCAAGCGGGGATATCAAGCTTCCAGGGGTCGACGGACTCCAGGCAGCAGGTCAGACACATCCAGGACCTCGGTGTAGTGTATGGTTCAGCGTTGCCCGAATGGCTCGCTCCTCCGCGCATACTGATCGGTCCCCCAGGCCCGACCGGAAAACTGACAAATTCCGCCGCAATTGATGCCGCTGAGCACGAGGCGAGAAAGCTCGACAACAGGAAGAAGCTCGGTGCGTACAAGGGTGGCGAACGGTATCTAGCCGTCTATGCGCCGCCTCACAGCTTGGCTTCCTTTGGTCTCCGCACGCACGAGCCGCCTCCAAAGAGAGCTAACCTTCCGCCCGAGATTTCTCACCTCTGGATCTTCGGTGATGATTTCGGCGCAAAAGATGACGTCATGCTGTGGCGTGCCGGGCTTGAAACGACTTGGCAAAGGGCCAGGTATCAGGTTTAAAGGAGGCAGTTGAGCACCCTCAACGCTGACGGTTCTGGCCCAGGGTTCACCCCCGAGTCCTATCCAGAGTCTTAAACACCCCTACAGTCGATGCGAGCCAGAAGTCCGGTCGCACGACATCGACCCGCGAAACGGAGCGATACCTGCTCATGACCGCCTCTGGCGGACGCCCGCATCCGCCCCACGGCCTCTACCCCGTCTCCTCCGCCGGCCCCGGCTCCTCCCGCCGGATCGCGTCCAGCACGCCATTGATGAACGGCACGGATTCGTCGCCCGAAAAGCGCCGCGCCAGTTCGAGCGCCTCGTTGATGACCACCGGGGCGGGGCTTAAGGCCGCGGTCATCTCATAAATCGCCATCCGCAGGATGTTGCGGTCCACCGCGGGCATGCGCTCCACGCGCCAGTGCTCGGAGTGGCGCTTGATGCGGCTGTCGAGCAGCTCCGTCCTGCCCATCGTGCCCTTGACCAGGTCTTCCATGAAGCCGTCCTGCTCGGGCCGGGTCTCGTTTTCTTCCGAGTAGAGCGTATCGTAATAGGCGGCGATGGCAGCCTCGACCGGTTGCCGGCTCATGTCCAGTTGGAAAAGGATCTGTAGCGCGCGCTGGCGGGACCGGTGGCGGGACGGCATGAAGGGCTACGGTTTCGATCTCAGCCGGCGCATCAGGTTGCCCATCTCGACGGCCGACATCGCCGCGTCGAAGCCCTTGTTGCCGCCCTTGGCGCCGGCGCGGTCGATGGCCTGCTCGAGCGTGTCGCAAGTGAGCACGCCGAACGCGATCGGCACTCCCGTCGCCAGGCTGGCCTGCGCCAGGCCCTTGGCGGCCTCCGAGGCGATGTACTCGTTGTGCGGCGTGTCGCCGCGGATCACGGCGCTCAGGCAGATGATCCCATCGTGCCGCTTCTGGTTCGCCAGTTCGCGCGCCACCACCGGCAGCTCCCAGGAACCCGGCACCTTCACGATTTCGAAGTCGCCCGAGGCGCCCGTGCGCGCGAGCGCATCCAGCGCGCCCGCCAGGAGCCGGTCCGTAATGATGCCGTTGAACCTGCTGACAATGATCGCGAACTTGAGGCCGGCCGCGTTCAAGTGGCCTTCGATAGTCTGGTTTGGCATTCCTATTTTCCTCTAAATACGGCCTTGCGCTTTTCGAGAAATGCGCGTGTGCCTTCGAGCGCATCCTCCGTGGTGGCGAGCGCCCCGAAACCCGCGGCTTCGAACCGCAGGCCGGCTTCCATGCCGCCTTCGAGACCCGCATCGACCGTTTCCATGATCGTACCCACCGCAAGCGGAGCGCGGTCCGACATCTTGCGCACCAGCGTCCGCGAAAAGGCCGCCAGTTCGCTCCGCGGAACCACATGATTCACCAGGCCCATGCGCCAGGCCTCGGCCGCATCCACCGGTTCGCCCGTGAGCAGTATTTCGAGCGCACGGCCGCGGCCCACCAGTCGCGGCAGCCGCTGCGTTCCGCCGTAGCCCGGCATGAGGCCAAGCTTGATCTCCGGAAGGCCGAGCTTGGCGCCCTCCGCGGCCACCCGCACCGTCGAGCACAGCGCCAGTTCGAGCCCGCCGCCCAGCGCGAACCCGTTGATCGCGGCGACCGAGGGCTTCCCGATCCGCTCCAGCCGCCCCAGGACGGCCTGCCCTCTGCGGGCGAACGCGCGCGCTTCCGCCGCGGCGCCAATCGGCAGTTCCCCAATGTCCGCGCCCGCGACGAAGGCCTTGTCGCCCACGCCGGTCACAAGGACGCCTCGGATGCCGCCGTCGCTCTCCACGCTCCGGAACGCTTCGTCCAGCTCTCTCAGGAGCGCCTCATTCAGCGCGTTGAGCTTGTCCGGCCGGTTGATGGTGATGACCGCCACGCCATCCTCGGCCGCCTCAAAAACGATGAGGTTGTAGGACATATATGGGATACTTGTTCAGAGCATCATCATACCGCATGGATCCCCGGAACATCCGCAATTTCTCTATCATCGCGCACATCGACCACGGGAAATCCACGCTCGCGGACCGCCTGCTCGAGATCACCGGCGCCCTCTCCGAGCGCGAAATGATGGAGCAGGTGCTCGATACCATGGACCTCGAACGCGAGCGCGGCATCACCATCAAAGCGCACGCGGTCCGGCTGCTGTACAAGGCCGACGACGGGATCACCTATCAGCTCAACCTCATCGACACTCCGGGGCACGTCGATTTCAGCTATGAAGTTTCGCGCAGCCTCCAGGCGTGCGAGGGCGCGCTGCTGGTCATCGACGCTTCGCAGGGCGTGGAAGCGCAGACCCTGGCCAACACCTACCTCGCCCTCGGCCATAACCTGGAGCTGATCCCGGTCATCAACAAGATCGACCTGCCGGTGGCCGAGCCGGATCGGATCAAGGAACAAATCGAGCAGTTGATCGGGCTCGACGCCAAGGGCGCGCTCCTGGTCAGCGCCAAAAGCGGCCTCGGCGTACACGAGGTTCTCGAAGCTATCGTGCACCTGGTGCCGCCGCCCCAGGGCGACCCCGAAGCTCCGCTGCGCGCGCTCATCTTCGACTCCTGGTTCGATCCCTACCGCGGCGTGATCACCCTGCTGCGCGTGATCGACGGCCGCCTGCGGATGGGTCAGAAGCTCCGGCTGTGGTCGAACGGCAAGGTGTTCGAGGTCGAGGGGCTGGGCTATCAATCGCCGAAACCCATCCCGGCGCAGGAGCTTTCCGCCGGCGAGGTCGGCTTCCTGTTCGCCAACATCAAGACCGTCTCGGACGCCAAGATCGGCGACACCATCACCGACGACCAGAACCCCGCCGCCGCGCCGCTCCCCGGTTTCCAGGAAGTGAAGCCCATGGTTTTCGCCGGGCTCTATCCGGTGGAGTCTCACGAGCACGGCGTGCTGCGCGATGCGCTCGAGAAACTGCGCCTCAACGACAGCGCGCTCAGCTTTGAACCCGAGCACTCCGCCGCGCTCGGTTTCGGCTTCCGCTGCGGCTTCCTCGGCCTGCTCCATCTGGACATCGTCCAGGAGCGGCTCGAACGCGAGTTCGATATCGACCTGATCACCACCGCTCCCAGCGTGCGCTACCGCGTCGAGACGCGCCGGGGCGACGTCATCGAGGTCGATAACCCCACCAAGTGGCCCGACCCGGCCGAGATCGAGCACGTCGAAGAGCCGATCATCGAAGCCACCGTGATCACGCGCGAGGAATCGATCGGCGAGATCCTCAAGCTGCTCGAGGAAAAGCGCGGCCAGCAGAAGAAGTTCGATCACATCGGCACCGGCCGCGTCGTGCTGGTCTACGAGCTGCCGCTCAACGAGATCGTGCTCGATTTCTACGACCGGTTGAAGACCGTCTCCCGCGGCTACGCTTCGCTCGATTACCATCTCGCCGGCTATCGCGTTTCCCCCATGCTGAAGCTGGATGTGCTGGTGGCGGGCGAGTCCGTCGATGCGCTCTCGATTATCGTCCACAAAGACTTCGCCTACGACCGCGGCAAGGTGCTCATCTCGCGCCTCAGGAAACTCATCCCCCGGCAGATGTTCGAGGTCGCCTTGCAGGCGGCCATCGGCAACAAGATCATCGCCCGCGAGAGCATCTCACCCCTCCGCAAGAACGTGATCGCCAAATGCTACGGCGGCGACATCTCGCGCAAGCGCAAGCTGCTCGAAAAGCAAAAAGAGGGCAAGCGGCGCATGAAGCGCGTCGGCCGCGTCGATATCCCGCAGGAAGCCTTCCTGGCGGTTCTGAAGGTCACCGAAGACGAATAAGCGGCCCACACATCGGCGCCAAAACTACTGAGGATAACAGCGGGAGTTAGCTGGTCATTATGTGGGGAATACTATCCAAAGTAAGTACACCCCATCGGACCCCCCGTACCCCGCATATGCGATGGTACGGCCAGACCTATAAAGCTACTAGAGCTAAATATTAATACCTATAAATATTCTCCGGCTTTTAGGCGACAAGTATATGCAATTAAAGAGGATGAACCTACTCTCTCCGCCGCGATACACCAGTACTCCGAGGTGCGATTTACCAGTACGATCAGGGTTTTTTGCTATATACTGAATTCGAGGATTACGGACGGTACTTCTCCTCGCGTAAGAGAAAAAAGCCCGGCCTGAACAATCAGGCCGGGCAGCGTCCCTCCCGCCTTTGTTCCTCAGGCTCCGGGCTTCCGCCGAGCGGCAAACTTCTCGCGAAACTTCCGTACCTTGGGCGCCACGACATACGAGCAGTACGGCTGTTGCGGGTTGTTGCGGAAGTATTTCTGGTGATAGTCCTCCGCGCGGTAGAACCTCGTCGCGGGCCGCACTTCGGTAACGATCGGCTCGCCCCAGAGTGCGGCAGCCCCCAAAGCCCGAATCATCTCCTCCGCCGCCGCCCGCTGCTCGTCCGAATGGTAAAAGACCACCGACCGGTACTGCGGCCCGATATCGTTGCCTTGTTGGTCCTGAGTCGTCGGATCGTGAATCGCAAAGAACACCTCGAGGAGGTCGAAGTAAGACACAGTTTCCGGGTCGAACGTGACCTGGACCACCTCCACGTGCCCGGTCGTGCCGGTGCACACATCCTGGTATGACGGGTTCTCGCTATGGCCGCCCATGTAGCCGGATGAGACCGAGAGCACGCCCCGCATCCCCTCGTACACGGCTTCGAGGCACCAGAAGCATCCCCCTCCGAGAGTCGCCGTCTCCATTCTTGCCATCAGCTCCAATTTACTCCGTATCCGTGCGCTAGAATGGCCAGGGTTCCATGACTCCGATCGGCATTGCCGGTTCCGGGCGCGTGGCGCAGGCCCTCGGACGCCTCCTCGCGCGGCGCGGTGAGCCGGTCGCAGCCGTCGCGAGCCGTACCTCCGCGCACGCCGCGGCGGCTGCGGCATTCATCGGCTGCGCCGCCGTGCCCATGGAGGAATTGCCGAACCGTGCCGCGCGCATCCTGATCGCGGTCCGTGATGATTCCGTCGAGCACGTCGCCGGACAACTCGCCGCCGCGGGCATGAGAGCCGGCGCCGCGCTCCACACCTGCGGAGCGCATGGGCCGGAAATCCTCGCTCCGCTCGCCGCCGCGGGCGTCTCCTCGGCCGTCTTCCATCCTCTGCAAACCATCGCCACTCCCGAGCAGGGCGTCGGGGCTCTTCCCGGCTCCGCCTTCGCCATCAGTGGCGATCCCGATGCCGTGGAGTGGGCTGTGGCGATCTGCGGCCTCCTCGGCGGCACGCCGCTGCGGGTCGCGCCCGGCCGAATGCCGCTCTACCACGCCGCGGCGGTCCTCGCCAGCAATTATGTGACCGCCCTGCTGGATGCGGCTGTTATCCTAATGGTGTCGGCGGGTATTGATCGGAACACCGCTCTCGGCGCGCTCGGTCCCCTGGTGCGCGCCAGCATCGAGAACTCGCTGGCGCTGGGCCCCGAGAAGGCGCTCACCGGACCCATCGAGCGCGGCGACCTCGAAACCGTCCGCCGCCACCTCGGCGGTCTGGGCGCAGTTCCGCGCTCAGTCGGCGAATTGTACCGGTTCGCGGGCCTGCACGCGGTTGGATTGGCCCGCCGGCGCGGTCTCCCCGAGGCAAAGGCCCGCGAGATCGAAGCGCTGCTGCGGGAAGGAAGATAGCCCTATGGATGCTCGGAAGCGAATCCGGGTCCCGGATCTCAAAGAGAAGAAGCGGCGCGCCGAAAAGATCGTCGTGCTCACCGCCTACGATGCCACCATGGCGCGCCTGTTCGAGCGCGCTGGCATTGATGTGCTCCTGGTCGGCGATTCGCTCGGCAACGTGATCATGGGCTGCGAGACCACTCTGCCCGTGACGCTCGACGTGATGGTCCACCACACCCGCGCGGTCAGCCGCGGCGCCCGGCGCTCTCTCGTGGTCGCCGACATGCCATTTCTGACCTACCAGGTGACCGTGCCTGAGGCCGTTCGCAACGCCGGCCGGCTGCTCCAGGAAGGCGGTGCGGCGGCCGTCAAGATCGAGGGCGGCCGGCCGATGCTCGAAACGGTCGAGCGGCTGGTCGATATCGGAATTCCCGTCATGGGCCATCTCGGCCTGACTCCTCAGTCGGTTCACAAACTCGGCGGCTACCGCCAGCAGGCGCGCGCCGAGCGCGAAGCCGCCCGCCTCCTTGAGGACGCCCGGGCGCTCGAGCAGGCGGGCGCGTTTTCCCTGGTGCTCGAGTCGATTCCAGCCGATGTCGCCGCCGCGGTCACCGCCGCCTTGAGCATTCCGACGATCGGGATCGGCGCCGGCCCGCACTGTGACGGCCAGGTGCTGGTCTCCTACGACGCGTTCGGGCTTTTCGAAGGGCCCGTGCCGCCCTTCGTGAAGCAATACGCGCGGCTCGGCGAGCTGCTCTCCGCCGCCGCCGCGGCCTATGCGGAGGACGTGCGCGAGGGCCGCTATCCGGCTCGCGAACAGCCCACTCCGGCGCTCTCCGGAACAGCCGTGAAATGAGCGCTCAGCTCATCCGTGGCATCCCGGAAGTGCGCGGCGCGCTCGCCCGCGCCCGCCGCGAAGCGAAGATCATCGGGCTGGTTCCGACCATGGGCGCGCTGCACGCCGGCCACGGTCGTCTCATCGAGACCGCGCGGCGCGAGTGCGGCTCTCTCGCCGTCAGCGTCTTCGTCAACCCGATCCAATTCAATCGTGCGGACGACTACGAACGCTACCCGCGCACGCTGGACGCCGATCTGCGTTTTTCGGAAGCGCTGGGCGCGGATATTGTCTTCGCTCCGGAAATCTCCGCCATGTACCCCTGCCCGCAGCGCGCCTATGTGGATGTCGAAGTGCTCACCGATGGCCTCTGCGGAAAGTTCCGTCCGGGACACTTTCGCGGCGTCGCGACTGTAGTGATGAAGCTGCTCAATATCGTCCAGCCCGACCGGGCCTATTTCGGCGAAAAGGACGCGCAGCAGCTCGCGGTGATCCGGCGCATGGTGCACGACCTGGACATGCCGGTGGCGATCGTCGCCGTGCCGACGGTGCGGGAGCCGGACGGACTGGCGCTCAGCTCGCGCAACCGGCTTTTGTCTCCCGAGGAGCGCTCGGCCGCCCCTGCGCTCTACCAGTCGCTCCAGGCCGCCGCGAGGCTCGTCGCCCAGGGCGCGCGCAACCCGGAGGAAGTGAAGCGCGAGGCGCTCGCGATCCTGGCGCGCCAGCCGCGGATGCGCGTCGAGTATTTCGAGGTGGTGGACCCCGGCGGCATGCAGCCGGTCGCCGAGATCCGCGGCGCGGTCCTGATCGCCGCCGCCGTCTGGCTCGGCCCCACTCGCCTGATCGATAACCTGCTCGCCTGCAAAAACGAACAATCTTAACCGAGCCGCGACCGTCAGGGAGCGGTGGCAGGCGTCCACGCCACGAGCGCTCTCCTAAATACTCCAGTTCTCGATTCTTATGCCTTTGATCCGGCCAAAAGCATGATCGGCTGTAACCAGGACAAGCCCGAGCGCGAGAGCGTGCGCTGCGATCAGCATGTCCAGGTTCCCCATCCTGCGGCCCTGGCGCTCGAGAGTAGCCCGAAGAGTCCCATACTGACGGGCTGCGGTGGCGTCCCAGGGCAAAACCGTTACACTCGACAGGAAGAGTTCGATCAGACGATGTAGGTCTTTGGCCTCCGGCCGCCGTGCAACGCCGTATCGCAGTTCGCCCTCGGTAATTGCCGAAATGGCCAGTTCGGAAATCCGTTAGTCTGGCTGCGCAGCAGGAAAAAGCCAGCCCACGAATCCGGACGGCGTGAAAGAATTACATCTCCAGTGTCCGGATCCTGGCGGATAAAAACCTCATTGCCCTCGAACCGCAGATCGCTCGGCAGACGGACTGCCTGGCTACGGCCGTTCCGAAAGAGCTTCGCTGAGAGAGATGGCCACGCCGAAGGGATCCCATCGGGTGCAGTGACCCGGCATGGACCGCTGTTCCACGGGGTCGCTGAACTCGCACGCAGTCACTCCCAACACGCGCAGCCGCGCGCGCTTCGCCTTTTTCCCCGGCTACACAAGTTGGATCGTGACCCGGCGGCCGGCCATGGCCGCGGCCCGCTGGAGACTTGACAGCGGGATGTCGTTCTTTGCATCTAGGTCCTCGACCGTGAAGTCCGTTTCTTTACGGTAGCGGAATCTACCTGTAACTGAGCCGCGACCATAAGGGAGCGGTAGCAACGCATCACGCGGTCGAGGTACTAGCGGCCGATCGATCTGCGTGCGGCTTGTCTTGAGCAGCGTGGCCATGCGGTTCTTCGATATTTTCTTTTCCTTTCATGGCCTGGGCGAGTCGCCAGGCGACGGCCTCTTTAACCGCCTGCGCTTGCGCCTCTGCAAACACCCCTTCCTCTTTCAGGAAGTCATCAATGCTGGAACCCATGTGTTTCTTGCTCATCGCATCAACTCCTTCCGGCGCTTGCGTGCCAATGCCAAATCTTCATCCGGCATTGCCCGCGTTTTCTTGATGAAGCCGTGCAGCGCCACCAAATGTTCGCGGCACAGGCACAGGATCACGCGCGCCGTGCGCTTCGTCGGCAAATCAGTGCGGATTTCCCAAAGCCCGTTGCCCATCGGCCGACATAGAGGCATTCCGGCTGGCCAGCGCCATTGTGCCCGTAACAGATCTTTCCCTACGGCTTGACGTTCGGCTTCCGGCAATTCCAGACTGAGCCTGTAACGACCGCGCGCGGATTATCCCACGCAGGCCTTCACCTTCACGGCGAGCTGCTTGGAGGTGTAGGGCTTCTGGATGAACCCGGAAACCCGCTGGCCCTGGAACAGTGCCATCGTCTCGGCCTCGCTGTAGCCGCTCGAAACCACCACCTTGACCTCGGGCCGGATCTTCCTGAGTTCCAGAAGCGCCTCCTCGCCGCCCATGTGCGGCATGCTCAAATCGAGGACTACCAGCGCGATCTCGCCGGTGTGTCTCCTCAACACGTCGATGGCCGCCAGCCCGCTGTCCGCCAGCAGGACCGTATACCCGTGACGTTCGAGGGCCTTTTTCGCCAGCTCTCGCACGACTTGTTCATCATCCACCACGAGGACCACGCCGGCGCCATGGAGCTTATCTTTGGGGGATCCAACCGGCGACGCCTCAACCGCTTGTTCGACAGCGGGGAACAGCACGGTGAAACAAGTCCCTTTGCCCACCGCGCTGCTGACTGTGATCGCGCCCTTGTGCCCGCGCACGATACCGGCCACGGCCGCCAGCCCCAGACCTCGCCCGGTGAACTTCGTCGTGAAGAACGGATCGAAAATCCTGGCTTTAGTCGCCTCGTCCATGCCACAGCCGGTGTCGCGCACTTCCAGGCAAACGTATTTCCCCGGCCGCAGCGCCGCTGCCTCCGGGTGAAGCCGGAGGTAAGGTTCGTCCACCTCCTCGACGTACGTCCGGACCGAGATCAGGCCGTCGTGGCTGCCAATCGCTTCGCCCGCGTTCAGGGCCAGGTTCATGAATATCTGCTGCACCTGGCCGCGGTCTGCTTCGATAGCCGGCAGGTCCGGATCCGGATTGAGGCTTAAGGTGATCTTCTTGGGAAGGGACGGCTGCACCAGGCCGCACATTTCGGGTATGAGAGCCGAGAGATCCAGCGGCTCCACCACGAACTTCCCCTTGCCCGAGTAAGCCAGCATCTGCCTGGTCAGGTGAGCCGCCTGCTCGCCGGTTTTGAGAACTCCGTCCAGCAGTTCGGCGGCGGGATGATTGGGCGAAAGCATCTCCTGGGCCAGGCTGGCGTTACCGATCACGCCCACCAGCAGGTTGTTGAAGTCGTGCGCGACCCCTCCCGCCAGCAACCCGAGGCTCTCCAGCTTCTGAGCTTGCCGCAGGCCCTCCTCGGCCCTCTTGCGCTCGGTGATGTCCGTGATGAGGGCCATCGCCAAACGCGATCCCCCTTGCTCGACCCAACTGAGACTGACCTCCAACGGAAATTCGTTGCCGTTCTTGGAACGGCCCCAAAGATCGAGCCCAAGCCCCATTACCCTCGTACGGGGACTCGCGAAATAGCCCAGCAGGTGCTCGCCATGTTCCGTCCGGTAGCGCTCCGGCAGCAGGACCTCCAAGGGTTGGCCGAGCAGTTCCTTGCGGGTGTACCCGAACATCTCTTCCGTCTTGGCGTTCACCAGAACCATGCGCCCGCTCTCGTTTACAGCCACAACGCCCTGCGATGCCGAGTCCAGCAGGGCGCGAAACCTGCCTTCGCTCGCGGCCAGGGCCTCCTCGGTCTTGCGCTGCTCGCTGATGTCGGTGTTGGTGCCGAACCAGCGGGCAACCTTGCCGTCCGCATCGCGTACCGGCATAATCCGCGTCAGGAAGGGGCGAAAAACGCCCTCCGCGCCCCGCAGCGGAAAGACCATGTCGAATGGCTCTCCGGTTGCAATGGACGCCTTCCAGTGTTCCAGGACCTTCGGCAGCGCCTCGGGGTCGTGCACCGACTGCCAGCCCCAGCCCTGCATCTGCTCGGGCGTGGCGCCGGTGTAATCATACCAGCGCTGGTTGTACCAGAAGATCCAGCCGTCCGCATTCGCCATCCAACACAACTGCGGGATCGCGTTGGCCAGGGTGCGAAACTGCGCTTCGCTCTCCCGTAGCGCCTCTTCCGCCCGCTTGCGCTCGGTGATGTCGCGGCCGGTTTCGAGCACCACCCGGCGGCCATCCGGGTCGGCGACAACTGTCATGACGGTCTCAATATGAATGCGGCGGCCGTCCTTGGCGGTTTGCATCAGGTCGCCCGTCCACGAGCCGGCGCTCGCGAGAATGGCGTCGAGCTGCGCCATGCCGGCCGGGTTCTTGGTTTGCAGCAGTTCGTGCGAGAAGCGGCCCATCGCCTCCTCGCGGCTGAAACCGTAAAGAGTCTCCGCGGCATTGTTCCAGTAGTTGATCGTGCCGTCGAGATCCCAAGCGAATATCGGCTCGTAGGCCTGGCCGAGCAGCCGCGCCTGCCGCTCAATCTCCATTTCCGCCCGCTTGCGCTCGGTGATATCGACGCCGTAAACCCGCAGCCGCTGCTCCTCCGCAACGTAGTAAACGGATTGCGCGTAACAACGATCGCCCACCGTAACTTCCCGGAGAGCGTCATCCCTATGCCCCTCGGCCAATGTCCCTGCAATTTGCTCCAAACCCGCCAGCCACGGATGGGAGAAGCCTCGTTGCTGCAGGTCTGGAAACAAGCGCCGTGCGGCCGGATTGGCGTACCGGATTACGCCTGCCGGTTGCTCGACCTCTGCAATCGGAATTGTGTTCCGCTCGGGGAACGAGGCCAGCCAGGCAATTTTCTCTTCCGACCGCTTGCGCTCAGTGATGTCGCGGTTGATCTGAAGGATGCCGTCAATCTTGCCTTCTGGATCGCGCAGCACAACATGGCGGCTTTCGACGGTGACCACCCTGCCGTCTTTGCACGTCTGGACCAACTCGCCGCGCCATTGCCCCTGCTGAAAGAGGATCTCGTCCCTCTCGGCGGCGGGCGGCGACGTGCGTAGAAGGTCGGAAAGGATCTCGTCCCGAACCTCCGCCTCGCCCCATCCATACAGCTTGAAAGCACCGCGATTCCAGAATCTGATGCGCCGTTGAGCGTCGGTGATAAGGATCGCGTCGAAACTGAATCGGAGCATCCGGTCGCGCCGGAGCAGGTCGGCCTCCCGGGCCTTTTTCTCGCTCCTGTCGCGAAAGATCAGTACCGCGCCAACCGTGTTTCCGGACGCATCGACGATTGGGGCGCCGCTGTCTTCCAGCGGGATACGCCTGCCGCCTCTTTCAATGAGAATGGTGTGGTTGGCAAGCCCGACGATTTTCCCATCACGGATCGCCCGCAGCGCCGGGTTCTCCACCTTGTTCCCTGTTTCTTCGTTCCGGATCGTGAATACGGTTTCTAACGGTTGGCCCTGCGCTTCTTGCGGCGGCCAGCCGGTGAGTTGGGCCGCAACCGGGTTGATCAGCGTCACCCGCCCATTTGGGTCCGTGGCAATGACGCCATCTCCGATGCTCTTCAGTGTGACCTGGAGCAATTCCCGCTGCGTCCTTTCGGCCGCTTCCGCGAGAGCGCGGGCCTTTATGTCGCGATTGATCGCACGGGATCCAGCCAGAAGCACGATGAGAAGAAAGCCCGCCCCGCAAGCCATCACCAGGATCAGGAGGTGAGCCGCGGCCAGCCTCTTTTGGTTCCCCTGATTCAACAAGGACAACTCGTTGGCCCTCATTGCCTGGATCACAACGCGGATCCGATCCATGATCTGCTTGCCCCGGTCGCTCGATACGGCCTCGATGGCCGGGCCGGCGCCGCCGGTCCGCCGCAGCTCAATAATTTCCTTTAGTAAGGCCAGCCTCGCGGCAATGAGCGGCCGCAGATTCTCGATCCGTGATTGTTGCCGAGGGTTGTCGGAAGTCAGCTTGCGGAGTTCGGCGAGCTGGGCGGGGATCGACTGGATGGCTCTGTTGTACGGCTCCAGGTACCGATCCTTCCCGGTCAGGAGATCCCCTCTTTGCCCTGTCTCGGCATCCATCATTTCCGAGAGCAGGGACTCGATCTTTTCCAGAACTTGATGCGTGTGGATGGACCATTGCTCGCTCGCGGTAAAACTCGTCCAGATCGAATAGAACAGGGCGGACTCAGCCACGAGAATCAAGACCGCGAGACCGGCCCAGAATAAGTGGGGTCTTCCTTTGAGATTCATGTAGAGGTATGGCATCCAGCCAAAGCCGAACAGGCCTGCGTTCTGAACTCTTCAACGCTCAGGTTGAGTCGATGGACGAATAGCACACCATCGCCCGGTGGTTGCGAAACATGATTGTACACCACATCCTGTTCGCCGCCCTGCAGGCTGGTAGTGTGTGCTGGCGGGCCCCCGTCCATCGCGAGTCCCCAACTACGTACCCCGAGTTGCTCCAATCACCGGCGCTTTCCCCTCAACAACTCCTTTCTTCCCCATCACTTGACTCCGCCGAACCTCAGCCGAAGCCCCTCCTCGTGCTACCCCTTGAAGCGGAACGATAACCACATGCCGCACCCCAAAACTCCCGTCTCCCCAAAGCAGCTCGCCGCCAATCGCGCCAATGCCGTCAAATCCACCGGCCCGCGCACCGCGCCGGGCAAGGCCCGCTCCGCGCAAAATGCCCGCAAGCACGGCTTCACCGCCTCCAGCTTCGCCGTTGTCCGCCTCGAAGACCTCCAGGAGGTCGCCCATCTCAAGGACGACCTCGTGGCCCTCTACCGGCCCGTCAACTCCCAGGAACTCTTCGCCCTCGAGCGCCTCGCGCTCGCCCAGCAGGCCCTCCTGCGCGCCGCGCGCCTCGAAGCCGGCCTCTTCACCACCGCCCTCAACTCGGCCTGCGACTGCCTCGGCAGCCCGATCGAACTCATGAACCCGGAACTCGCCGGCAACGGCGACATCGAAATCACGCGCCAACAGAACCGCAACTACCTGCTGGGCGAAGGTTTCCAGCAGATGGCCCGCAAGTCCAACAGTTGGTCCCTGTTTCTGCGCTATCAGGCCCAGGCGGAACGCCACTACCGCCGCGCCATCGAGGAGTTCGAGCGCCTCAGAGCCCTGCGGGACGAGCTACCAGACGAAGAACTACCAAAAGAACCAAACGAACCCATTTCCGGCCCCCAACCCGAACAAAAGGAAACCACTTCCGCCCCTGCCGGAACGAACCCGTCTGCCCCCGAAAGGCCGCCAAACGGGCTGCTCGCGAATCCTGGGGACACTCCTACGCGCGTCCGCCAGCCAAACATTCCGCGTAGCCAGCCCGGAATGTCCCCGGATTCTCCGCAAAACCGGAACTGCCAGCCTACGCCACGAACTGCCGCAGGTATCTCAAGCTTTGGACGAGCGCAGCCTCGCGGCGTTCGAGCGGCCCTTCATACGCGCGGTCTTCCACCTCGATACAAACCGGCCCGTCGTAACCCGTATCGGTCAGCACCGAGAAGAATCGCGCCCAATCGACGTCGCCCAAGCCCGGCAGCTTCGGCGTGTGATACAGCGCCGGGTAGGCCAGCAGCCCGACTTCGTCCAGCCGCTCGGAATCCAGGCGCGCGTCCTTGGCGTGCAGATGAAAAAGACGGTCTTTGAACTCGCGCAGCGGTTTCAGGTAGTCCATCTTCTGCCACACGAAGTGCGACGGATCGAAATTCAACCCGAAGTGATCGTCCGGAATGTCCTGCCACATGCGCCGCCAGATTGCCGGCGACGATGCCAGGTTCTTGCCGCCCGGCCACTCGTCCCGCGTGAACGACATCGGGCAATTCTCGATGCCGATCCGGATGCCGTGATCCCCGGCGAAGCCGATCAGCGGCCTCCAGACCTCGAGAAAACGCGGCCAGTTCTCGTCAATCGATTTGGTCCAATCCCGGCCAACGAATGTGTTGACCACGCCCACGCCGAGCGCCGCTGCCGCCTGGATCACCAGCTTCAGGTGGTCGATGTAGACCTGCGCTTCGGCGCGGTCCGGCGCCAGCGGGTTCGGGTAGTAGCCCAGCCCGCTGATGGCGACGCCTCCCATCTGGTCTCTGATTCGCGCGGCGTCGTCGTGCTTGAGTCCCGCGGCGTCGATGTGCGTGACGCCGGCGTACCGCCGTTCCGCTTTACCGCGCGGCCAACACATCACCTCGACGCAGTCGAAGCCTGTCGAGGATGCAAACGCGGCGACTTCCGCCAGACTCAGCTCGGGCAGAATTGCGCTCACAAATCCGAGTTTGATCATGGCTTTCAGTATCCACCGGATGCGGGTCTACGGGGTCCGCATCGGAGGCAGGCCCAAACGCCGGCGGCACTCCTCGAGCATCGCCGCCGTGCGCGTGGCGCCCGCGCGCGTAACTCCGATCGCGCGGACGCGCAGCAGCGTGTCCAGATCGCGCACGCCGCCGGCGGCTTTCACCTGGACGTGCGCCGCGGCGTGTTTCCGCATGAGTTGCAGGTCTTCCATGGTCGCGCCGCCGGAGCCGTACCCCGTGGACGTCTTGACCCAGTCGGCGTTGAGTCCGGAGCAGATCTCGCACAGCCGGATTTTCTGGCTGTCGTTGAGATAGCAGTTCTCGAAGATGACCTTCACCTTCTGCCCGGCCGCGTGCGTAACCTCAACCACGGCGGCGATATCGTCGCGGACGTAGCTCCACTCTCCGCTCAGCACGCTGCTGATGTTTACGGCCATATCCAGTTCCTCGCCGCCGTCGGCCAGCGCCTGGCGGGCCTCGGCGACTTTGATCGCGGTGGCGTGCCCACCGTGCGGGAAGCCGATCGTCGTGCTTGCTTTCACCGTGCTTCCGCGCAGCAGGCCGGCGCACCGCTTCAGATAGTAAGGCAGGATGCACACGCTCGCCGTGCGGTAGTCCAGCGCGAGCCGGATTCCCTCTTCCAGGGCATCCGCCGTGAGCGTTGGATTCAGCAGCGAATGGTCGATCATTCCGGCGATTTCGTCGTAGGTGTAGTCCATCGGTCCAGGGCGATTATAGCCGAGCAGGCGCCGTCAGAGCCATCGGGCTGTAGCCGTCCAGCCGATGCGTGCGTCTATTCCCCTTCGTGCTACTTTGACGTTTGGTGCAAATCCCACCTTTGGATGGAGGTTACATGCGGCGCCTCGCGTGGTGTGCCTGTGCAGGATTTCTGGTTGCTGGCTGTGTGTTCGCCGAAGCGCCTCTCACCTGGCAGCAGGTGCGGGAGAAATTCGAGGCGGCCAATCCGACTTTACGGGCTGGCCAGATCGCGATCGACGAGTCCCGGGCCGGGGAGATCACGGCCTTCCTGCGACCCAACCCCGACTTCACCGCGACGCTCGATCAGATCGATCCTTTCACCAACAACCCGGATCACTACCGGCCCTTCGCGGAGGCCCTGCCGTTTTTCTCGGCCAGCTATCTGCACGAGCGGCGGCACAAGCGGGAATTGCGCCTCGAGAGCGCCCGGAAGGGAACGTCCATCGCGATTTCCCAACAGGCGGATCTGGAGCGGACCCTTCTTTTCGATTTGCGCGGTGCGTTTGTGCAGACGCTCCAGGCAAAAGCGGTTCTGGCCCTGGCGCAGGAGAACCTCGCATACTATGACCGCGTGCTCACGGTAAGCCGGGACCGGCTCAAGGCGGGCGATATCGCGCAAGTCGATCTCGATCGCCTGGAACTTCAGAGGGTCCAGTTCGAGTCCGACGTGCAAACCGCCCTGGTGAATCTTCGCACAGCCAAGATCCAGCTCCTGATGCTGCTGAACGATCGCACGCCCGTCGAGAAACTGGATGTGACCGGGGCGTTCGACTTCAGCGAGCAAATCCTGCTGCTGGATGAGATTCGGCAGATCGCGCTCGAAACGCGGCCGGACCTGAAGGCCGCCGTCGAGGCCATCGACAAAGCCCAGACCGACTACCGGCTGGCCGTCGCCGATGGCTCGGCCGATCCGACGTTCGGCGTGGACCTGGCTCGAAATCCTCCGATCCCCGTCTATTTCGGCGTCAGCGTGACCGTCCCTTTGCGCATCTTCGACCGGAACCAGGGAGAGAAGGCGCGCACGCAACTGGACATCCGCCGCAACGAGAGGTTGCGCGACGCAAACCAGGCGCAGGTGTTCAGCGATGTCGATTCCGCGTACGCCACCCTGAACGGCAACCTGACCCTGTTGCGGCCCTACAAGGCCAAATACCTGCAACAAGCGGCTTCGGTGCGCGACATCATTGCATTTTCCTATCAGCACGGCGCGGCGTCCCTGCTCGATTTTCTGAGCGCGCAGAACGACTACCGCAGCGTTCAATTGAACTACTTGAACCTGGTCGGCGCGTACCTGACCGCGGCCAGTCAATTGAACCTCGCGGTGGGCCGCGAAGTCATCCAATAAGACGCCTCACTCGAACTGCGAGCGAAACGCGGCGAGCTGGGTTTTCAGGCTGTTGACTTCTTCACGGAGCAGCCGGACTTCCTCTTCGAGCATCGCCACACGGCCCTCGCGCGGAGGCGCTGCCGGCGATTCGACCGCCGCGGTCAGCGGGGGCGCGCCCGCCAGCAGGTGCGCATAGCGGGGCTCCTTCGTGCCGGGCTGGCGCGGCAGGCGGACGACCAGCGGATCGGGCTCCCGCGCGCCGAGGTGTTCGAGCACGGACTCCACTTCCGCGAGATCGGCGAACGGGTGCATGCGCTCCGTGCGGTCGCGCAGCTCGCGCACCGTCTCGGGCCCGCGCACCATCAGCACGCAAAGCAGCGCGGCCTCCCTGCGCCCCAGATTCAGCGTCTCCGTGAGCGTCTGGCGATATTTGGGCACCCGCATGCCCGCGCCCGTGATGACGGTGGCGAATTGTTTTTCGCGCAAGCTGTCGATGGCGCTCTCGACGGTGTCCTCGTCGTAAGTCACCACCGGGTCGCGGTTCGATTTCTGGTTGCACGCGTTGACGAGCGCGTTGAGCGTGAGGGGGTAGTACTCGGGCGTGGTGATTTCCTTCTCGATGAGGCACCCCACCACCCTGACTTCGACTTGATCCAGGACAAAATCCACGCTGCCAGGATAGCGCGGCGGCACAGCCCTTTACCCGGGCTTCGAGACGGCGTTGATCGCGGTCTCGACGTCCGCGTAGAAGCGGAAGACGCTGTCCAGGCGCGTGACCCGGAAGCCTTCGCGGACCACGCCGCTCGCGCCGGCCATCGCCAGCGTGCCTCCCGCCTGCATCACTTTGCCGAGGGTTGCGATGAACGTGCCGATGCCGGTGCTGTCGATGTGCGTGACGCCGCTCAGGTCCACGATAATCCGGCGGTCGCCTTTCGAGAGCAATCCGGTAACGAGCTCCTCGATCACAGCCGTTCCGGCGCCAAGCATGACCCTTCCCGCGGGCGCGATCACGGCCACTCCCGGCTGCACTTCCCGGTGCGTGATTTGAAACGGGACGGGCTTCATGGCGGCATCTCCGATTATAGCCGCCGGCATTCGGGTTACAATGCAGGATCTGAGGACGGAACAACATGGATCGGCGAACCTTTGTGCGGGCAATCCCTCTGAGCGGGTTGGCGATGGCCGCTGACACGGCGCCGGGGACTTCCGGCGGCGGCGCGGCGAAGCGGCGCGCGGAACTGTACTCTCTGATGGGCGACCTGCCCGCGCGCGACCGCAAGATCACTGCGCAGACGGTCTCGGTTGAGGAGCGGCCCGGCTTCATCCTCGAGAAGCTCGTCCTGGACGTGAACGGTCTGGAGCCGGCGCCGGCCTATCTCATCAAGCCGAAGACCGCCTCGGGCCGAATGCCCGCCGTCCTTTTCAATCATTGGCACGGAGGCGAGTACTATCTCGGCAAAGACGAGATGCTGCGGCCGAAGCCGGGAATCGTCTCTTTCGCCGATGACCTGACCAGCCAGGGATACTGCGCCCTGTGCCTGGACATGTGGTGCTTCGGAGGGCGCTCCGCCGCGCACGCTGAAACGGACCTCTTCAAGGAGATGCTCTGGAAGGGGCGGGTGTTGTGGGGCATGATGGTGTACGACACCTTGCGCGGCCTCGATTACCTGCTGACGCGGCCGGAGGTGGATACTTCGCGGGTCGCCACGCTGGGCATGTCGATGGGAAGCACGATGGCGTGGTGGGTCGCGGCGCTCGACCAGCGCATCAAAGTATGCGTCGATATCTGCTGTCTCACCGATTTCGACGCCCTCATCGAGAGCCATGGGCTCGGCGGTCACGGCGTCTACTACTTCGTCCCCTCGCTGCTGAAGCACTTCACCACCTCGCAGATCAACGCGCTGATCGCGCCGCGCGCGCACCTCGGACTGGCCGGCAACCTCGATCCGCTCACGCCCCCGAAGGGCTTGGACCGTATCGACCGCGAGCTGAAACAGGTTTACGCGCGCGCGGGCAAACCGGAGCACTGGAAGCTCCTGCGATACGAGGTCGCGCACCAGGAGACGCCGGCGATGCGGCAAGAGATCCTGGCGTTTCTGCGCGAGCGCCTGTAGGGCGCTCAGTTGCGTCCGCGGTGCCGCCACCCGCCGCCGAAACTGCCGGCGTCAAACACCACCGCAAGGATCAGCGCGAACAAGTATCCGCCCGCGATCGGCGTATGCGTGTTGACCAGCCAGGCGTAGACGATTGTGGTAATTGGAAGGAAGATGAACCCCAGCACGGGCACGATCATCATGTGATAGGCCCGCTGGAGGTAGTGGCTGAAGAGGAACATCAGAATCATCACCACGCGCGGAAACGCGAGGACCAGGATTACCCCGATGCACGGCATTCGTTCTCTCCTTTCAAAGCCCCTTGACGATTTTTCCGTCGAGCACCGTCATGACCGGTTCGATGCGCGCAATGTCGTCCTCGGGGCAACTCAGATAGTCGCGGTCGATCGCGACGAGGTCGGCGAGCTTGCCGGTCTCGATGGAGCCGTAATCCTTCTCCGCGAACATGCGTTCGGCGGCCCAGATTGTATACATCCGGAGCGCTTCCTCGCGGGTGATCTTCTGCTCCGGGTGAATGACCTCTCCACGAGTGGTCTTCCTCGTGACGCAGGTCCACATTCCCAGAAAGGGATTGTACGGGTTGGTGGCCGTGTTCTTGTCCCAGCCAATCATGTGATCGCTGCCGCCGGCGATATGTATACCCGCGTCGATGTAACTCCGCAGCGGGAAGAAATAGCGCATGCCCTCGCTGCCGACGACCCGCTCGAGCGCATCGCCGTCCAGGTATAGCCAGGCGGGCTGCACGTCGGCGAGGACGCCGAGCCGCCGCGCGCGCTGGAGCGCCTCCGGGCTCTGGAAGCTGGCGTGGATCCAGTGGGAACGGCTCGCGGCGATGGGGCGCTCCTTGTCGAGAGCCTCCATCGTATCGAGGAACGCATCGACCGCGCCGCCTCCCTGTGCGTGCGCCGAAAGCTGCCAGCCCTTCTCGCGCGCCGCGCGGAATACGGCGAGGTACTTCTCGGGCGGCGCGAAAAGCCGGCCGCGGTCGTCGGGATCGGTCATCCCGTAGAGCTGCTTGCCGAACGGGCCGTAAGGCTGGCGCTGATACGCCGTGCCGACGGTCATTCCGCCATCGAAATTCACCTTGAATGCGCCGAACTTCAGCCAGTCGTCGCCGGCGTTCGTGGTGTAAGGCGCCGAGCGGATCTCGCGGACCAGGTCCTCGGTGGGCCGCGAGATATCCACGCGCCATGTGAGCACGGCGCGCACGGGAAGGCGGTGCGCCGCCTTGAGCTTCTGGTAGAGCGCAACGTCGTCGACCGCTCCATCGCCGACGGCCGTCAGTCCGGCCGCGGCATAGCGGCGCAGCATGGCCTCGAGCAGCTCCAGCTTCCGCGCTTCGCTGAAATCGGGCTCGGCCTGGCTGCGTTTGAAGGCCGACTCCCCCTTGAGGATGCCGTTTGGATCTCCGTTTTCGTCGCGCAGAATTTCGCCCTGCGGAGGATCGGGCGTATCGCGCGTGATCCCGCACATCCGCAGCGCGAACGAGTTGAGGACCACGGCGTAGCTGGCGTCGAACATCACGGGATGCGCGGGTGCAACGTCGAGATCCTTGCGCGTGGGCATGCGAAGCTCGGCGAGGCGCGTGGGGAAGGTGTGTGGAATGACGATCCATTGACCCTTCGGCGTATCCACCATGCGCTCGCGGATGAATCGTTGGACCGCGGCGATGGAATCCATCACGGGCAGCGGAGCGCGAGCTTCGCTGAGAGCGGCCATGAGCGGGTGCAGGTGGCTGTCGATCAGGCCCGGCAGCAGCGTTCGCCCGCCCAGGTCGATCACCCTGGTGTGCGCGCCGCGCCCGGCTGCGAGCACCTTGCGGTTCGATCCAACCATCACGATCCGGTTGCCTTTGATCGCCACGGCCTGCTGAATGGAAAACTTCGAATCGACCGTAACGACCTTCGCGTTATGAAGGATCAAGTCCGCCTCGGTGGCCGGGAGCAGGGAGGCCGCGGCAAAGAGGGTCATGAGCAAACCGGCTCGAACGTTCGGCATGGCATTGGAGGATGAGCTTCAGCCCCGCGGAGGTTTGTCGCCGACCTTCCAGTTGTCCTCGTCGAAGTACAGGATCCGGCCCTGGCGGTAAGATTCCACCGACATGGAAATCAGCACCTGGGCGCGCGCCGCCGTCTCCACATCCAGCCGCGGTTTGTGACGGGTGCGCATGCAATCGAGAAAGTTTCCGACGTGAAGCTCCTCGGTATCCTCCTTCTCGATCGGAACCACGCGGTCGTCCTTGCCGAACTTGGCTATGTACGCTTCGTCGATGACTTCCGTCTCGGGCTTGATGGTGATGTGATCCGTCGGTCTCTCGAACATCCCGTGCTCGACCATGATGATCGTTCCCAGGTGGCCGCGAATTAGCCCGGGGATGTGCTGTGAATTGGCCATCGAGGAAGTCAGCACCACCGAGTGGCCCTGGTTATATTCGGCGATCAGGTGGAAGGTATCGGGGACCTCGCGGGTGTCCTTGAACACGTAAATGCCGCCGCCGCCCATGACCTTGCGCGGAAATTGCGGCTCGGGCCAGCAGATGTTGAGCGGCGCCGCGACGTGAAAGAACAAGTCGGTGGCAATGCCGCCCGAGTAGTCCCAGAACTTGCGGAAGCGAAAGAAACGGTCGGGGTCCCAGGGCCGTTTGGGCGCCGGGCCGAGCCAGGTCTTCCAGTCGATGTATCCTTCGCCCGTCTTGTCGGGGCCGCAATCGGGATCCATCGGCCAGTTCCACTCGCCCTCTTTCGAGTTGCGATGATAGGAACCCTGGCTCATGATCATCTGGCCGATGGCGCCGCTGGCGATGGCCTGCTTGGCCTTCCACCACTGCTGGGCCGAAGTCGTCTGCGACCCGACCTGCAAGACGCGTCCGGTGGCCTTGACCTTTTCGACGAGTTGGCGCGCCTCGTCGATGCTGTGCGTCATCGGCTTTTCGAGGTACACGTCTTTGCCCGCATCGAGCGCCGCGAGCGCGATCGGAGCGTGCCAGTGGTCGGGCGTCGCAACGATCACCGCGTCTACGTCTTTGCGGGCGAGCACTTCCCGGTAATCCAGGTAGCCGTCGCAGTTGTGGGTTTGCTTGTTCTCGTTGATCCGCTTCCGGTACAGATCGCAGACCGCGACAATCTGCGCGTTGGCGTCCTTGCCGACCTTGGCGAACACCTGGGCGTCCCGAGTGCCCCGGCCGCCGACGCCAATCGCCGCGACATTGATGCGGTCGTTGGCGCCGATTGCGCGCCCGCTGCCGGCGGGCGCCTGCTTTGCCGGCAGCAGCTTGCTGGTGAGCCCGATCCCCGCGGCGATCCCCGCCGCGCCCTTTACAAAATCCCGCCGATTCACAGTTTCCATCCTTTTCCGATGGTACCCCCTGTTCGCTGCCGGGTGCGCGAGCGGCGGGATGCGGCTGGCGCCGGGTGCGCGAGCGGCGGAATGCGGGGTAGTGGCGCCAGAAGGGGCTTATCTTCATAACGGGTTGTCTGACGCTGCTGCTGTTCGCGGCTGGCTACGCTGCGTTGCGGAGAGCGCAGGGGGAGAAACGGCCGCAGTTCTTGCGTGCCAGAGGTCTTGTCGTCGTCGATGAACAAGGCAGAGATAGAGTAGTTATCGGAGCGCCAGTCCCGGAACCAGTGCTTCTGGGAAGGCAATACAAGCGCGACGATCCCGTCTCAGGCCTCCTCCTCATCGATCCGACCGGAACCGAGCGAGGCGGCTATGTTACCTCCGACGAAGGAGGCAACGCGCTGCTGACGCTGGATGGACGCGGTTTTCAAACCGCTCTCTTGCTCGCGGAGGCGGACGGAAGTACAACATTGCGTTTGTGGGATCGTGGTGCGGCAGCGGCACACGGCACGGCGGGCAACGCCAGTACGCACAGTTCGATCACGATGGGGTCATGGGCTGATGGCCCGTTTTTGAACCTTAAGCGCGATGGAAGCCTTCTTTCCGCGCAGCCTCCTGGAAATCGTCAGTCTACAGATAGCCGTCCATTATTTCGGTAGACGAACCGAAATCCCACCGCCGCGATTACCACCCAACGTACCAACTGGCCATGACGTGTGGCGGCCGTCCCACTCTTGGACCTGGTGCACGCTTCTACGCCACTGCCGAGTGCGGCGTGGCGCCGGCCCGCCCGCCCGCGTCCTGTAATATAGGAAGTTGATCAACAAGCTAGTCATTGAAAACCTGAAATTCCGGCCCGTCCGGAGCTTGCTCAGCATCGTTGCCATCGGCCTGGAAGTCACGATGATGCTGACCATCGTGGGGCTGAGCCAGGGGATGATTGCCGATTCCCAGCAGCGCGCGCGCGGAGTCGGCGCCGACATCTATATCCGGCCGCTCGGCAGCAACATCATGAGCCTCAGCACGGCCTCGATCAATGAGCGGCTCGTGGCGTGGCTCGAAAAACAACCGCACGTCACGCTTGCCGTCGGGAGCGTGGTCCAGCCCCTGCAAGGGATTTCCTCCGTGACCGGAATCGATTTCGATAAGTTCAACCGGATGAGCGGAGGATTCCGCTACCGCGAGGGAGGGCCGCCGCGCGCCGCCAACGAGATTATCGTAGACCGCTACTACGCCCGGCAGAACAACCTCCATGCCGGCTCGATGACAAAGCTTCTGAACCGCGAGTGGCGCGTCAGCGGCGTCTTCGAAGATGGCAAGCTCGCGCGGGTGGTGCTGCCGCTGCGTATTCTTCAGGAGCTGACCAGCAACACCGGAAAGCTTAGCCAGATCTACGTCAAGGTGGACAATTCATCGAACGTGAGGCCCGTCATCGACGACCTAAAGAGCAAGCTCGCAGGCTACCCGATTTACTCCATGGAGGAGCTGCTCTCGCTGATCTCGGTGAACAACACACCGGGCCTGTCGGCCTTCATAGGAGTCATCATCGGCCTCTCCATCGTGGTGGGTTTTCTGGTCGTTTTCCTTTCGATGTACACGGCGGTGCTCGAGCGGACCAGGGAGATCGGGATTCTGAAGGCGCTCGGCGCCACGCCGGTATTCATCATCGGGATCCTGCTGCGGGAAACATTTCTGCTCGCCGTGTTCGGTTCGCTCGTGGGCATCGGGTTCTCCTACGTCACGCGCTGGCTGATCATGACGCTGGTGCCGGCCTCGCTCTCGCAATACATCGTACCGGACTGGTGGCCCATCGCCGGCGCCATCGCGCTGGCGGGCGCGCTGCTTGGTTCGGCTTACCCGGGCTGGCGCGCGGCGCGCCAGGACCCCATCGAGGCGCTCTCCTATGAATAGCCGGCCGATCATCGAGGTCCGCGATCTCCGCAAGATTTACCGCGTCGGCGAAGTGGACGTTCACGCGTTGCGCGGCGTCCAGCTCAGCGTCGAGCGAGGCGAGTTTCTCTCCGTGGTGGGTCCTTCGGGCTCCGGCAAATCGACCTTGTTCCACATTCTTGGCGGACTCACGCCGGCCACCTCGGGAGAGGTGGTCATCGATGGCCGCGATCTCTCCAAGATTTCCGATGCCGAGCGCACCGCCATGCGGAAGCGGCTGGTCGGCTTCGTCTTCCAGAAATACAACCTGCTGCCGACATTGAGCGCCGCCGACAACATCCGGATCGCCCGCCACATCGCGGGCAGGGACCAAGCGGAGGACCCGAAATTCCGCGAAATCCTGGAACTGCTCGGGATCGGACACCGGCTGGACCACAAGCCGCGCGCCCTCTCCGGAGGCGAGCAGCAGCGGGTTGCGATCGCGCGGGCAATCGTGAACGGTCCGGCGATCCTGCTTGCCGACGAGCCCACCGGCAACCTGGATTCCAGAAACTCCGAGGCTGTATTGAGCGTGCTCCGCGATCTGAACGAGCGCCTCGGCCAGACCATTCTCATGATCACGCACGATGCGCACGTGGCCAGCTACGGCCACCGCACGGTACACATGCTCGACGGCCAAGTCGTCAGCGCCTGAGGGTGGTAGAATCGTTTCTCCTATGTTGCGTTCGAGCGAATCGGAAGCCGGCAGCCGTCCAACCACGATTCTTGTGGTGGATGATGAGGCTTCCATCCTCGCCTTGGTGAGGACGATGTTGTGGAGGGCCGGGTACACGGTGCTCGAGGCGTCGGACGGCGAGCAGGCGTTGCGCGTGGCCGCCGAACATGCCGCGCCGATCCAGGTCCTTCTCACCGACGTGCTCATGCAGGACATGAATGGCATAGAGCTTGCCGAGAAATTCACGTCCGTGCGGCCCGAGGCGAAGATTCTCTACATGACCGGTTATCGTGACAAGGTCGTGGTCGAGAGTACGGGGCGGTCCGTCGATGATTCCCCTCTCCTCCGCAAGCCGTTCACGGCTTACAACCTCATCGCCAAGATCGAGGAGCTCGTCGGCGGGCAGTCCGTCAACGCGTAAGGGCGGCCGTTGCCTCTCCCGGCAATGTGGCGTACCGGTCCGAGCGGAGTTCGCCACGATATCCGTCGCACGCCTTCGCCACTTCGGGGGCGGACTCGCAGACCTTCCTGAGCGCCTCGAGAACGCCGCCGATACGGGTGCTGAAGGATTTGTGAGGGTCGTTGCTCCGCTCGCGGTTTTGTTCTCCGGAGAGGCCGGGCTCGCCGCTGGCCATCTGCAGTTTGCCGAAGACGCCCGCCGCGGCATAGGGATCGTAGCCCGCGCCGATCAGGAACAGGCTCCCGAGCGCATCCGCATCCAGCTCTTCATTCCTTGAGAAGGAAAGCTTTCCGGTTCGCTTCTGCTTGATGTGGGCCAGCTCGTGTGCGATGACGAAAGCCAGCTCGCTCTCCGAATCCGCGGTCATTCGCGCCGTGGCGAAGCTGACCCGAATGGAGTTGCCGTCCCTGGCGAAGGCGTTTACCTCGTCGCCGGCCGTAATCCTCAGGGCAACCGGCTCGCGATATGCATCCGGGAACACCTGGCGGGCCGTATCCGCAATCCTCCGAAATACTTTCCAGATATGGTCCCACTGGGATGCAGGCGTGACGGTCCAGGCAACCAGTTGCCGGCGGCGAGGCCCGGCCGGTTCGATATCGACCGTGCCCGCGAAGCCGTCATCCAGTCCGAACGCCTCGCCGGCGTCGAACAATCCGCGCCCGAGCGGTGGAATCCCGATGCGGCGGGCGCCGGCTGACTGGCCGCTCAGGTTTCGCAACACAACCTGGACCGGGGCGGGATCATTCGTGGATAAATTGGCGATTGCGATGCGGGCCGAACGCCCGGCAAAAGCCGAATAGCGGGCCGTGGGCTGAAGCGCGCTTTCCGCCACCTCGAGCTCCAGGCGTCCCGCGCGGAAACGCCGCAAGGTTGCGGCCGCCAGCACGGGAGCCGGCGATGTGGCGATAGCCGATCCGGTCACAGCCTGGCCGCCGATACGGCTGGTGAGCGTCCGCTCACCGCCGGGCGGGAGCGCGACCTCGAGGTCTCCGAATCCCAGGTCCACGCTCTTTCCATCGCTGCCGTAAGCGCTGGTCCGAACGATGACCGCGCGGGTGTGGCTCGGGTTCGTGAACGTCAGCACGGTCTGCCACTGTTCGCCGGAGGGCGGTCCGCCAGCGGCGATCTCCGGAAAGTACAGGCTGACGCTGGCCGGGTCTGACGCCCACAGGGGAAGCACGGCAAGAACCGCCAAGAAGGTGCGCTTCCAATGGCCCATCTCGCGGATCAATCGGCAGAGCGGGCGGAAGACTTTAGTACTTACGTCTTCGGATTTTTCCGGGCGAAACGTTTTCGAATATTTCCGAATCGTTGCGTAGTGGGAAGAAATCAATTTGGGCCGCGGATAAACGCAGATTGACGCCGATCACTACCGCCCGGCTATAAGTCCCAGAGGTTCAACTGGTTAGAAATTTCCGAGGATTTTTCCTGGAGCTCGATCTCACGGAGGGCCTGCAAAACGGGCACTTACTCGAACAGCGTGACGCTGAGCACCTGTAGGATTTCGTGAAGACTGGCCTCCAGCCCCAGACGCTTCTTGAGGATGGCCACAAGCACGTAGATCGATACCGCAATCCAGATCTGAGTTTTGACCGCGTTCTCGCGTGGTACCGTTCTCTCCTGTTCAGGCTCGGATGCGTCTGGGAGGTACACCTGCGACTGTGGTAGTCTCAAAAGGAACGATCCTTGAAGCTTGGGAAGGCGCCTATATGGGTGATAAGGTCCCGGAGATTTCTAGCTATTTCGATGTTAAATTGCCAGGACTGCTCCCTATCTCTCACCCTACCGTGGCCGCTCAAACACAATAATATGTTCTGTACAAGATTTGCAGGACAAGTCAGGGTGCTGCATCGATCGCCATGGAATCTATATGAAGCGCCCTTGATTGAAAGGAAGTGTCCCTTGGATTTCACCAGAAGAAGCGGCGTCTGCGAAAAAGTATCGCTAATCGTCTTTACCGTCGTCCTGGCAGACGGCCCTGCCGTCAGCACGAAACTCTGCACGGCGCAGACGATTGCTACTCAGGATAGCTCTTCGAAAGAGCTACCAGAATTCGGAGTGGCGTCGATACGTCCATCCAAGCAGGATGGAACCTCTTGGGAGTGTTTGCCAGGCGGCCGGATCAGAGGAGTACAAACCGTAGCTGGACTCATTGTCCTTGCGTACATTGACGAGGCTCGAAGCGACCAAATTGTAAATATGCCGAAGTGGGGAGAGAGTGATCGATACGCCATTTCGGCCATTCCTCCTGAATCGTCAGAGTCCGCCAAAATACAATATCGAACGATATATCCCAGTAAAGAACAGCAGCAGATGTTGCAATCATTGCTGATAGAGAGGTTTCATCTAAAGTTCCATCGTGAGTTCACGAAGGAACAAGCGTACCTCGTGTTCTTGAAAAAGAAGCCGGATGTTATGAAGTTGCAACCACCCAAGGCCGAGCACAGGACTCCTTACGTTGCGTTGCATATTGACAATTTGGCAACCGGCAGTATATCTTTGGTTGTACTTAATTCCACTATGTCGGTCTTTGCACGAGAGGTGGGCCGGTACACAAACCTGAATGTAATCGACCGAACCGGGTTGGCTGGCTCGTACGACTTTCGGGTTCCTTGTTATTACTATAAAGAGGAATCAGGTAAGGAAACAGGTTCTGACTTTGGAGCTTCTGTTTTTACGGGACTTCGAGAATTTGGCTTCGATGTTAAATCAGTGAAGATGCCAATCGAGCATATCGTCATCGACCATCTGGACAGACCCTCTGAGAACTAGCACCTCGACCGCGTGATGCGTTGCTACCGCTCCCTTACGGTCGCGGCTCAGTTACAGGTAGATTCCGCTACCGTAAAGAAACGGACTTCACGGTCGAGGACCTAGGGAGTATCCGCTATAGCTTGAGTCTGAGATGGCCTGCGCGGTATTTTGTGCCCGTGAGATTGTTAGTGTACGGAACGTGAGAGGGAGCTATCTGTCCGCCGTCGTAGCAGGCGAGGTCGGAAGCTTCGGTCTTCCGTGCCGATGGCGCTGGCGGCCGATTTCCCAGCGATGAGTGCGGGCGTTCGGCGTTGTAGTAGGTCCGTCAACGTTCCGCGGCGACCGCCAAGGGATAGCCGGACAGCAGGGGACGCCGATATATTTTTGTTTCTTATCTACGTTTATCAGTGTTCATCGGCGGCCCAATAAGTTGGACCTGAAGTGTGGCAATTCCGGCACCTTCTTGTTTCTGGCTGCACCGGGACAGGTCTACAACTCCCGATAGTTGACCAACTGCACCCCGGCTTCGTCCAGCGCCCGGCGGGTGTCCGGGGCGGTAAGCGCGCGGAGTTCGGTTTCGCGGCTCTGTTTCAACCGCGTGCGCGCCGCTCGGAGCTCGGCGCCGCAACGCCCGGGGTGGCACATGAACTCCGTCGTTCCCGGAGGCAGCCGCCGGATCAGCGCGACGAGCTCCGGCGTTCCAAACCTTCCGGTCATCCGGAATCCTACGAAATGGTCCGTCATCCGGCAGTCATGCCTTGCGAGCACCGTCCGGAAGCGGCCTCCGGACACGCGAAGGAACCGGCCGACCAGGCCGGTGGCGCCGAAATCGAACGGCCGGCGCACCCACGGAATGCGGAACTCCCCGGAGATCCGCGCCACCGCATCGAGGACCGGCGGCAGCAGGTGGGTGTGCTTGTGGGTGTCCAGGTGCGTGGGCAGGATGCCGCGATCGAGCAGGCGCCGCACCTGCGCGGCCAGCTCGTCATAGATGCGAATGCGCCCGAGCGCGATCGCGCGCACCAACTCGGCCAGGGTAGCGGGCAGCGGCGAAGCCGGCGCGAGCACCGAGTTGCCCTGGACCAGCACGAGGTGGCAGCCCACGTCGAGCTCCGGATTCTCTCCGGCCAGCCGGACCGCGCCGTCGAACGCGGCGCCGTTGGCCATAAGCGTCGTGGCAGTGAGAATGCCGGCGCGGTGCGCCTCGACAATGCCGGCATTCACATCGTGCGTGAAGCCGAAATCATCGGCGTTGACGATAAGCCGCTTTGCCGCCGCCACAGGCTTTAGAAGATCGACATCTTTATTCGAAGGAACTTCTTGGGGTTCGCGCGGATGTCCTTGACGAGCTCGTGAAGCTCTTTCGAGAGGCCGTTCATCGAGTCGTACAACTGCGGGTTCACCAGCAACTGCCCGAGCGTGCCCTGTCCCGAGTTCACCTTGTCGAGCGTCGTATCGACCCTCCCCAGAACACCCTGGATCTGCTTGTACGCGCCCTCGTCCTTGAGCAGTTTTCCAGCGGTGCCCTTGCCGGCGTTGAGATCGTCCAGCAGTTTCCGCACATCCGCGATACTGGCGCGCGTCTCGTCGTACAGCGCGGGATCCTTGAGGAGCTTGCCCGCGGTGCCCTGTCCCGCCTGGAGGTCCGAGATCACCTGGTCCAGCCTGGCGAGGGAGGTCTGCGCTTCGTCGTACAGAGACTCGTCATACAGCAGCTTGCCGATAGTTCCCTTGCCGCTCGAGAGCGTCGAGGTCACCTGCTGCAGCTCGGCGACCGTCTTCACCAGCTCGTTGTAAAATGCCTCGTCCTTGAGGAACTTACCGATGCTGCCCTGACCGGATTCGATCAGCCCGACGATCGTGTCCAGACGCCCCAGAATCGCCTGCGCGGAATCGAATATGCCGAAGCCTTTCTTCACCAGGTCCTGGATCTCCGCACTCGGCTCACTCCGGATCTCGCCGTTGGGCTGAACCGTCAGGTTGCTCCGGCCCATGGCGATATTGATGAACTTCGCCCCCAGCACGTTTTCGGAATCGATGCCGGCGATCGAATCGATCGGAATTTCCTTCAGGCGGTCCCGCCGGACCTTCATCACTACGCGCACGATGCGGTTGGCTGCGCGGGACCCGGAGAGATCCACGCTCTCCACATTGCCGATCCATATGCCATTCAGCCGCACGGGAGAGCCCTTGGCGAGCGAAGCTGCGTCATCCATATACGTGTAGATGGTTACGTAGCTCTGCCAAACCGGCTTCTGGCTTGTCAGTAGAAAAATGAGCGCCGCCGCGATCGCCATAGCCACAATGGCCATGAATCCCACTCGAAGCTGAGCCCATCTGACCTTTCTCGCCGCAGGCATATTCTATCCTTCCGCAAGACCCTCGAGACAAGGAGCCGTCATCTCTGTGCTCCGGGGACGGAGGCGGCTGCCCGCGGGTCTTCATCCCGTCTAACGAACTTGGAAACATAAGGGTCCGTGGATGCATTCAACTCATCCAGCGGCCCTTCGAATACCAACCGGCCCTGATGGAGGACCATAAACATCGTGCGCAGCTCCGCCTCAGCTCGCCCGGGGACCGGCACGGTGCGGCCGGTCTTCCCGTTGAGGCGGTTGGTGGCCAGGAAGTGGCCGTCCTGGTAGCGGTGCGTCGCCAACAGGGTGGCCGTGTGCTTCAAGTCGCGCTCCCGGAGGATGAGCTCGATGATGGTGTAAGCGGTGACCGGGTCGAGGCCCGCGGTCGGCGAATCGTACAGCACCAGGCGCGGATCGGCCACCACGGCGCGCGCGATGCCGACCCGCCTGCGCATCCCGCCCGAGAGTTCGGGCGGAAACTTCTCCAGCGTCTGCTCGAGCTCGACGAACCGCAGCGCTTCTTCCGCGCGCCGGCGTACTTCCCCGGGAGGGACCCGCAACTCCTCGAGGTTCTCGAGCGGATAGCCCACGTTCTCTTCGATGGTGAGCGAATCGAACAGGCCGCCCTCCTGAAACAGCACGCCGATCCGGCTCCGGATAGTGAACAGGTCCCGCTCGTTCATTGTGGTGATATCGCGGCCGAACACGTACACTTTGCCCGACTCCGGCTTTTCGAGACCCAGCGCAGTTTTCAACAGGACGGTCTTTCCACTGCCGGCGGCGCCGAAGATGACCCGCGTTTCGCCCGCCAACAACTCGAAAGACAGGTCGTCGAGCGCGGTGGTCGCTGCGTAACGCACCGTGACATGATCGAACCGCAGAACGGATTGGCTTTGGCCGTCGCGCATTCCGGGGAGCTACCAGCTCACGTAAATCTTCGTGATGAAAAACGTGAGAAAGAAAATCAGAACGGAGGCGACCACCATGGCCTGCGTGGTTGCGCGGCCCACGCCCTGCGTGCCGCCGGTGGTGTTCAAGCCGTAGTAGGATCCGGTGATCACAATCGCAAACGCGAACACGAACGGCATCAACAAGCCGAAGAAGATGTCCGTGTAAGTGAGCGCCTGCCAGGCGGAATTCCAGTACTGGGATGGTGTAAGCATGAGTTGAAAGTAAGCGATCAAAAAGCCGCCGAAGATGCCGACAAAATCCGCGATGACGGTGAGCAGCGGCAGCACGACGCAGCAGGCAATCAGCCGCGGCGTCACCAATTTCTGGATGGGGTCGGTGCCCAGGGCGCGCATGGCGTCGATCTGCTCGGTGACTTTCATGGACCCGAGTTCGCTGGCGATGCCGCTGGCAATGCGGCCCGCCACCATCAAAGACGTCAGCACCGGGCCCAGGGCACGCACCAGCGTGATGGAGACCACCTGCCCGGTCTGGCCGGTGGCGCCATACTGGGAGAGCGCCTTGGCCATCTGCATGGCCATGACGGCCCCGCTGAAGAAGCCGGTCATGATGGTGATGGGCAGACTGCCGACGCCGATAATGTCCATTTGAATGAACACGTCGTCGAGGTAATGCGGGCGGCGCACCACGTTGCGAATGGCCCGGCCCGTCAGAACATAGAAATCCTGCACCGCGAGCACGGGGGACTTCGCTAGTTCGAACAAATGGTTCTCGTCCTCGTATCCCGATGGTAACATACAGCTTGTAGGATTAAGGTTCATGCAGGGACTCACCGGCATCCGCGGAATCCGGGTGGGGCACGCGTCCGATTTCGATGCCCTGACCGGCTGCACGGTTGTATTGTGCGAGGAGGGCGCCGTGGGTGGGGTGGATGTCACGGGATCCGCGACGGGCACCGAAGAACTGGGGGCGCTGGACCCCGGCCATATCGCCGACCGGGTACACGCGGTGGTTCTGGCGGGCGGCAGCGCGTTCGGGCTGGAGGCGGCCTCGGGAGTGCGGCGCTACCTGGAACACAAAGGCGCCGGCTTCGTGACCAGCGCCGCGCGGGTGCCGATTGTCGCCTGCGCCATCCTTTACGACCTTGGAATCGGCAAGCCGGACGTCCGGCCGACGCGGGAAATGGGCGAAGCCGCCGCCGCGGCCGCGACGAGCGATCGAGTCCAGGAAGGCGCGGTAGGGGCCGGTACGGGCGCCACGGTGGGCAAGTGTTTCGGGATGCGGCAAGCGATGAAGGGCGGGATCGGGTCGGCTACGGTCGCGCTCGAAGGAGAGTACTCGCGGGTCCGGGTGGCGGCGCTGGCCGCCGTCAACGCTTTCGGAGATGTCATCGAGCCCGAGACGGGCAAGATCGTCGCGGGCGCCCGCAGCGCGCCGGATAGCCGCGAGTTTGCCTCGACGGCGCGGGCGATGAAGAACGGATTACCCGGCGGCTTCCCCCGCCAGAACACCACGCTGATTGTGGTGGCCACCAATGCGCGGCTTTCGAGGGTGGAAGCGCGCAAGCTCGCGCAACTCGCCAGCCTGGGCATGGCCCGTTCGATCAGTCCGGTCAATACCATGTTCGACGGAGATGTGGTCTTTGCACTCTCGCTGGGGGACGAACGCGCCGATGTGAATGCCCTGGGAGTGGCTGCCGCCGAAGCCGTGGCGCAATCGATCCTGCGGGCCGTCCGCCTGGCGCCGACACTGGGTGGGATTCCGGGCCTGGCGAGTATGTAGACGATCCAGGTAGCTTGTTGGATGGAGCCATTCCGAAGGAGGCTGCATTGAACATCTCGCTTGACGAAGCGCTTAGTGAACTTGAGAAGGCCCAGACCAGAGCAATGTGGCCCCACCTCTTGCCCGGCGTCGCCGTCCCCGGGGCCCTTCACCATTACACCAACGCGGTTGGCTTGCAAGGAATACTGAGAAGCAAGTCGCTCTGGGCCTCGGACTGCCACTTCCTAAACGATCGCTCGGAACTCGTTTATCGCCACGATCTGGTTAGCGACTTCCTGCGGAGCCAATCCGGACCGGTTGCGCCGGCCCTTTTCCGGGGAGCGCCCCCGACCGATAAGAAAGCAGGAATCTACGTTACATCGTTTTGTGAGCATGGAGACCTGCTAAGCCAGTGGCGCGGCTATTCTCGCTTGCAGGACGGGTACTCGATGGCCTTCCGATTCGCCAGCCTGCGCGCAGGCAAGAATGTGTTTCTGACTAAGGTTCTTTACGAACCCCGAGACCAAAGAGAAAATCTGATCAATCTCCTGTGTTCTATCACCGAAGTGTTCTCAAGAATCGATCTTCCTTCGGACCAAACTACGAAACTGATCGAATTCGCCGTGAACGTGGTTTGGAGTTTACCATTCCGGCTCAAAGACAGGTCGTTCGAAGGCGAACAAGAATGGCGTCTGGTCGCGGGCTTAGGGTCGGGATACACCGAAGAGTTCAGGGTCGTCGATGGACATTTTGTGCCCTATGTCCAGATTCCATTCGACGCTGAAAGCCTCGTTGAGGTCCGGCAAGGTCCGGGCGCATACCGCGTGGCGAATACCGAAGCATTGAGGCGACTCCTGGTGGCGGAGAAATTCGACAATACGAGGGTTGAGAGGTCGCCCGTTCCGCTGTGATTGGCTGTCGGGCAGCGGGGGCGGCGGTTCACCGCGGATTTCGATATCCTCTTCTAATGCCTGCGCGCCAGGACAACCGCTCCGCTGAAGACGCGGCACAGAAGGCAATTGCGGCAGCCAGTGATGAGCGTTCACCCTCCGAGACGCCGATCCTCAGATTGTTGCTGTTAACGGCACTGGCCGTGCTGATCCACGGGTATCACCTCGGGGTGGACGACGCCGCGATCTACGTTCCCGCGATCAAGAAAGCGGCGGACCCCAGCCTGTACCCTTTCGGCGCGCAGTTTTTCATGTCGCACGCCGGCCTGTCGTTCTTTCCGGATCTGATTGGATTTTCCGCGAGGCTGACCCGGCTGCCGATCGACCTGGTGATTTTCATCTGGCACGCGGCGGGCATCTTTCTCTTGCTGTTGGCGGCCTGGCGGTTGGTTTGCGCGTGCTTCGACGGCGATCCGGCGCGCTGGAGCGGAGTGATTCTGCTGGCGGGCGTTCTCAGCGTGCCGGTCGCGGGCACGGCTCTGGTCATCATGGACCCCTACGTGACCGCGCGGTCGCTATCCACCCCGGCGACACTGTTCGCCGTCGCGTGCTACGTCGCCAACAAGCGGAAAAGCGCGCTAGCGTGGCTTGCCGCCGGGGCGCTGATCCATCCGCAGATGAGCATTTACGGCGCCGTGTTGATTGCGTTGCTGGCGTGGGCCCGCCGCCCCGCGACGATTGCGGTTCCCGCTTCTCCGGTGGGGTTCCCAGCGTTCCCGGGGATCTCTTTCCTGACCGATTTTCGCCCTGCTCGAGGCGCCGCCCGCGAGGCGTTGCTCTCCCGCACCTACTTTTTCGTTTTCAACTGGGCCTGGTACGAATGGCTCGGCGTGTTTTTCCCGCTGGCTTTGCTGGGGTGGTTCTCCTTGTTGACTCCCAAAGGCACGACGCGCGCCTTCCGGCGGCTGGCCCGGACGCTGGTTCCATTCGGGCTGCTGTTCACGGCCGCGGCGGTGGTTCTGAACCTGTTCGCGCGGTTGGAGAACTACACCCGCCTCCAGCCGATGAGAGCGTTTCACCTCATTTACGTCATCTTTTTTCTCTTGCTCGGCGGGCTGATGGGAGAGTACGCGCTGGGCACAAAGGTTTGGCGCTGGCTGGGCCTTTTTGTTCCACTGGCGGTATCGATGTGGTGCCTCCAGTGGAGCGCCTTTCCTTACAGTCCCCATGTGGAGTGGCCGGGTCTGGACAGCGGGAACCCGTGGATTTCCTCGTTCCTGTGGATACGGCAGCACACGCCGAAAGGAGCCGTCTTCGCGCTCGACCCGAACCATATGCAGCTTCGAGGAGAGGACCAGCACGGTTTTCGGGCGATTGCCGAGCGGAGCATGCTCGCCGACAACGTCAAGGACAGCGGGGCGGTGTCCCTGTTTCCTCAGCTTGCGGACGAATGGAAGAGAGAAGTAGCGGCGCAAGACGGTTGGGACAAGTTCCAACTCAGCGACTTCGAGAGGCTCTCCGGGCGGTATCCTGTCACATGGATTCTGACGCGGCTTCCCGGCCCGGCCGGCTTGATATGTCCCTACCGGAACCGGGAATTGGCCGTGTGCCGGATTGAGCGACATCGTGATTAACGGAAAGCGCATCGCGGTGGTGATGCCGGCGTATAACGCCGAGAAGACACTCGAGGCTACCGTTCAGGAGCTCCCCGAGACGGTCGACGAGCGCATCCTGGTGGATGACTTCAGCACGGATGGAACCGTCGCCGTGGCGCGGCGTCTGGGCCTCACCATCACCGTTCACGAGAAGAACTGCGGCTACGGAGGCAACCAGAAGACGTGTTACGCGAAGGCGCTTGAGACCGGAGCGGATGTTGTGGTGATGATCCATCCCGACTACCAGTACTCGCCGCTGCTGGTGACTGCCATGGCGAGCATGGTCGCTTACGGAGTCTACGATCTCGTGCTCGGCTCGCGCGTTCTGGTGGGCGGGGCGCTCGGCGGCGGCATGCCGGTTTACAAGTACGCCGCGAACCGCTTTCTCACTGCCTTCCAGAATTTTATGCTGCGCGCCAGCCTCTCGGAATACCACACGGGCTTCCGGGCATACAGCAAGGAACTGCTGCTCTCGCTTCCGCTCCAGTTGAACTCGGACGACTTTCTGTTTGACAACCAGTTGATCGCGCAAGCCCTCCTGCTGAAGGCCCGGATTGGAGAGGTTTCGTGCCCGACGCGGTATTTTCCGGAGGCTTCCTCGATTAACTTCCGCCGCAGCGTCGTCTATGGCATTGGCGTGATCAAGACTACGCTGGAATGCACGCTGGCGAGATGGGGAGTGCTGCGTTCGGCGGTATTTGTCAAGGGAAAGCAGCCGCGGACGAAGGAGCCGGCGGTCATCGACCAGCCTTGAAGCCCGCGCCGGGCAGGGCTAGCACCTCGACCGCGTGATGCGTTGCTACCGCTCCCTTACGGTCGCGGCTCAGTTACAGGTAGATGCCGCTACCGTAAAGAAGCGGACTTCACGGTCGCGGGCCTAGCACCTCGACCGCGTGATGCGTTGCTACCGCTCCCTTACGGTCGCGGCTCAGTTACAGGTAGATGCCGCTACCGTAAAGAAGCGGACTTCACGGTCG
>Ga0326727_10002368_pt1 | contig 64759 bp, 44 predicted proteins | sample MB2enrmetagenome_FD_207643 | JGI IMG/M metagenome (GOLD analysis project Ga0326727, IMG submission 207643) | Lab enriched peat soil microbial communities from McLean, Ithaca, NY, United States - MB29MY | ecosystem: Environmental > Terrestrial > Soil > Wetlands > Peat | place: USA: New York...
TTCTGGGCCATCGACCGCATGAAGCGGCTCTTCGCGGCACTGCGTGCGGCGGACTTTCCGATCGCCACAGTCAGGGAAAGGCTGCTGTCCGAAGCGCACGCCATGTACGAGGAAGACATTGCCGCCTGCAAGACGATGGGCAAATTCGGCGCGGCGCTGATGCCGGACGAAGGCGGCGTTTTGACCCACTGCAACGCCGGCGCTCTGGCCACCTGCGGCTACGGAACCGCGCTGGGCGTCATTCGCTCGGCGGTCGAGCAGGGCAAGCGCATCCACGTCTTCGCCGACGAGACGCGGCCGTTTCTGCAAGGCGCTCGGCTCACGGCCTGGGAGCTGATGGCCGACCACATTCCCACCACGGTCATCTGCGACAACATGGCCGCCAGCCTGATGCGCCAGGGCTTCATCCAAGCCGTGGTGGTCGGCGCGGATCGCATTGCAGCCAATGGCGACGCGGCCAATAAGATCGGCACCTACAACGTGGCGATTCTGGCGCATGAGCACGGCATCCCGTTCTATGTCGCCGCGCCCTGGTCCACCATCGACCTGGCCACGGCCACCGGCGACGCCATCCCCATCGAGGAGCGGCCCGCGGTCGAAGTCACGCACCACGGCGGCAAGCAACTCACTCCCAACGGCGTAGGCATCCGCAATCCGGCCTTCGACGTGACCCCGGCCAAGTACATCGCCGCCATCATCACCGAGCGCGGCGTGCTGCGCGCGCCGTTTGGCGAGTCGCTCAAGGCGATGGAGTTGGCACAATAACGCACCGGTTTGTACTACCTGTCATTCGTTAACAGGAAACGAAGTTAGCCGCCCAGGGTGAAGGCTACGTTCGCCGTGGTTTCCACCTCCACCGGCTCGCCGTTGAGCAGGTAGGGCGTGTAACGCCATTGTTTGACGGCGTCGACAGCGGCTTGCTGCAGCATGGCCGGCCCGCTGACGACATGAACTTCTTCGACAGATCCGGATTTGGAAATGATGATCTTCAGCTCCACCGTGCCGAAAACGCGCGCGGCTTTGGCGATGGGCGGATAGATGGGCGGCGTTGCGCGAATCAGCAAACCGCCGGCGACGCCTGCCGAGATGATTATTTTCTTGGGAATCTTCTGCGCTGGCGCTGGTTTCGTCGCTGTGGTATTGCCTTCGCCTCCGGAGCGGCGCACACACAGCGCACGCCCGTTGAAGCCGTAGCTGAGAGAGAAGGGGCCCCGTGTCCCATTACTGAAGTAGAAGCCCAGCGCCGTCCCAGAAAGATCTCCCTGTGGAGCGGTCCTCTGAGGGTCGCTCCAATGCCACCCGGACAATTGCAAGTCACCTCTCACGTGCCAGCCGTTAACATTAGCGTTTGGGTCGTAGATGCCCTGCAATTCATTGATCGTCGCCAAACGCCAGTCCGAATGGCCGGCAAGTTGCAGATTCCGGCAATAATCTGTCGCCTGCTGCCAGTTCACATCGCTGCCATTATCCTTCTTCGTCCACATCAGACCCGTTGCCGGATCGGTCCAGGTCAGCGCGTCGGCTTGCGCGCCTCCGCCGGGAGTGGGTGCAGGAACGACTGTCGTGGGCTTCGGCGCTTGCTTGGAGCCTTCGCCTGTGGAACCGCGCACACACAGCGCGCGCTTGCTATAGTACTTGCGGAATGGGTCGGAGCCTCGCTCCCCATCGCTAAAGAAGAGGTAAAATGCCTCGCCGGAAGCATTTCCTGGCGAACTGCTCCATTGATATCCAGATAATTGCAGGTTGCCTTTCACGTGATAGTCGTTATCATTGGCGTTTCGGTCATAGATGTCTCGTAGTTCGCCGATGGTCGGCAAGCGCCAGTCCGAGTGCCCGGCCAGTTGCAGATTCCGGCAATAATCTGTCGCCTGCTGCCAGTTCACATCGCTGCCATTGTCTTTTTTCGTCCACATCAGCCCCGTTGCTGGGTCGGTCCAGATCAGGGCCTCAGCTTGGGCGCCTCCTCCAGGGATGGTCGCCGGAGCTTTGGTCGTGGGCGAGGAGGGCTGGGTTGCCATTGGGTTTGAGACAGAGGCCGGCGGCGCCGCGGATTGCATGACTTCGCTCGGGACTGATGGCGATGGTGTTTTGGTTTTAGACCGGATCGCTAACCAGATTCCGGCAACGGCGAGGATCAGCAATGTCGCGGCTGCCAACCACTTGATCGGGAGTGTCCGCGTTGGGACGGAGTCAAGCGACGGCTCGGGGTTCCACAGATTGGGATCAGGTTGCGGAATAAACGGCGGCTGCGGCTCGATCACAGTTTCTGGATGAATGAAGTGCGGGTGGGAAGTAGAGTCCTTATGCAGCACCGCGTCAAACATCCTGACAAGATCGGCAGCGTCCGTGGGCCGCTGCTCCCTGTCCTTGGCCAGCAAGCTCAATACCAGCGCATCGAGGCCCGGCCAGTTAACCAGTTCCGGGCGTAGCTGGCTGGGCGGCTGCGGTTGCTCGTGCAGGTGCTTGTACATCCAGCCTTCGGTGTTGTGGGCATGGAAGGCGGTTTGCCCGGTGAGCATCTCGTAGAAGACGCCGCCGAGCGCGTAGAGATCCGCGCGGCCATCCAGTTCCTCGGCGGCCATGCCCTTCCATTGCTCCGGCGCGGCGTAGGGCGGAGTGAGCAGCAAGCCGTGGGTGCGGCTGGCGACTGTGGCGCTCTCCTTCATAGCGGCGATACCGAAGTCGAGGAGTTTGGGAGTCTCTGGCTTGCCCTGGCCGCCAGCCAGAAGAATGTTTTCCGGCTTCACATCACGGTGGACGATGCCTTTGGCGTGGGCCATGCCAAGGCCTAGCGCGATGCCGCGGGCGATGTGGAGAGCCCGCTCAACCTGGAAGGCTCCGCTCTCCAGCGCATGGCGAAGGTCGGGGCCTTCCACGTATTCCATGGCGATGTAGGGGGAGCCGTCCTCGGCCTGGTCCAGATCGACGACTTCGACGATGTTGGGATGGCGCAGCTCGATGGCTGCCTGGGCCTCGCGGCGAAAGCGGCGCAGAAAGGCGGCGTCCTGGCTGAGTTCGCTGGAGATAAATTTGAGCGCGCGCGGACGGTTGAGGAGAATGTGCTCGGCGAGGTAAACGGTGCCCATGCCGCCGCGGCCAAGCTGGCGCACAATGCGATACTTGCCGCGAATGACCGTTCCCGGCTCCAGCTCGCGCAGATCGATGAGCAATGCGCCGTCGGTGGGGCAGTTGACGTGGTTGCTCGGCCAGGACTTTTCGCAGATCGGGCAGGTCTTCATCGGCCAGTCGCCTCTTTCTCGCGGAGAAATCCCCGCACAAAGCATAATCGCTCAGCGTTAGGGATCGCTCCCATTGTAGAGCCGGGGCGGGTGGTTCGTGGAGGGTTCGACAAAAACAGCAAGTTCGTCCCCGCTGCACGGGGTTAGCGAGTAGCGGATTAGCGCTTTGGATGGGCTGGTTTGATTGCGGCCGGGACTGGCGTGGGCGCGGGAAAAGCTACTTCGGGCGGGTCGGCGAGGGTGACGGAGGCCTCGACCTGCGTAGTATGAGCACCGAGCTTGACTTGATTCTCGTTGAGGATGAGGACGCCATTGGCAATCTCGGCGTCGGCGGTCCAGCGGTCGAAGCGAGCCAGGGCCGGTGGTACGTTGCCTGATGCCGCAGTGACGGTTCCCTGCCGCCAATCGAAGTGTAGAACGCCCTTGGCCGAGGCGGCCAGATCTGCGTCGGTGAAGCCGGTGAGCTCAATCTTGCCGTTGCCGTCGAATGTGCTGCCGGAGAAATGCAGGCCGAGCAACCGGCCGATGTCCGGCGGACTGAGCTTGTCGAACTGAGCTTCCAGGGCGTAGGAGGGCTTGTCCCTGGGGGTGGCGGCTGCGTGGTAGGCGCCGCTTCCATGGACGTGACCGCCGAGCACAACGGCGTCGAAGGCTGTGATTTCGGCTCCGCTGGCAAGCATGTGCAGGGTGGCCACGGGCTGGTGGAGCGTTACCGGGCCGAGGATCAGGGATTCAGCCCTTACCGTGCCTTCCAGGCTGGGCCAGGCGGGAGTGGCCGTGGGGCGGAGGCGGCGGATGAGCGTAGAGAGCATGGTGTCCCGCTCCCGCGCGCCGAGGAACGCGGCCTGGAGAACGGCGGCGTCGAGCGCGCCGAACTGGAGCTGAAAGCGCGGCGGACAGGGCTGGGGTGTGTCGCAGGCGATGGGCAGGGTAAGGCTGGCTGTTCCTTTCACAGGGCCGTAGGAAAAGACGACTGGAGCCCAGCGCAGTTCGCCGGAGGCCAAATGAAGCGTGGTCGAGGAGATTTCAACGGGGTTGACCAGGTAATCGGCCTTCCAGATGACGTTGCGCAGGTTGACAGTACCGGTGAGGCTGTCGGCTGCGGCTGCGGACGGGAGCGAGGCGGCGGTGGGTGAGAGGTCACCTAACGAAATTGTCTTAACAGGCATCATCCAGGGTCCGCCAGCAGCCAGGTCCATGGAGACGGGGTCACCTTCAAACGCATCCAGGGTCGCGGCATTCCTGATATCAGCAACGTGCGCCAGATCTCTAGCTCGGGTGATAGATGCCTGGCCGCGTATTGTGAACTGATAGCCGGAAAGCATAAGGCGCGTAGAAACCGTGAGCGGTGTGGCTGCGCCTGCGGGGATGGCCACGGTAGCCGCCAGCGCCTGGCCCGTGCCTGAGGGCTGATTTGCGGGCGCCAGAAGGAATTTTGGAACACGGAGGGGCTGACTGAGACCGTTGCCGCTGAGCTGAAGACCCTGGACGGTGAGGCTGCCGGAGAGCGGCCCTTGCTCTGCCGCATGGGCCATGGCGGCGCGAATCTGGCTGGGAAAAGCCGGTTTCTGTAGCGTGGCGCTTTCAGGTGCGTAGGTGATCTTGCCGCTTGCCGATCCGGTGGCTTCAAGTCCGGGAGCCAGATCGCTGCGCACGGTGCGTAGCGCGTCCAGGGCGGCGGCAATGGAGATGCGGTCCAGCTCGACGGAGAAGCTGGGTGGGCCTCCGTCGCTGGGCAAGTTGCCAGTGAGGCGGATGTGACCCGAGCCGAGCAGTGAGTCGCAGAGCATGTTGTCGATGGCGCGGGCGGTGAAGTGGGCAAACAGGTTGCAGTTGGCGTCGAAGTCCATGGGCGCGGCCGGGGCAAATTCGGCGCGATGTACGCCGGTAGCGCGCAGCCGGGTTTTGACCTGGGCTGCCTCTGGAGTGCCGTCGAGATGCAGCTCGCCAGTGAGGTCGCCACGCCAGCCGGCATCGGAGCCGAGGAGCAGCCGGGTGAGCTGGCCCAGTTGCGCCTGCCGCCATTCCAGATCGATGTGCAACGGCATCTGACGCAGTTCCGCAGCCTGGCGCAGGCTTGCCTCCAGTCTTACAGTGCCCGTGTCGCCCTGTTCAATGCTGAGGTCGGTGCGAGCAGGCTGACCGCGCAGCCGAACACGCCAGTCGCCGGGATTCTGCTGCCAGAAGGAAAGGTCGGTACTGAGCAGGGAAAATGGCAGTTTTTCCGTGCCCATTTTGATGTTGATGCGGGAGTGTGTGGCTTTGAGATAGGGCAGCCGGACGGGTTTGTCAAGATTGGCTGGCTTGCCTGCATCGGATTGAGCCTGAACGGTGGCCTTGCGCAGGAGCGAATCGAGGTTCCAATGACCAGGGGAGGAGCGCACCAGGTTCAAGCTGGCCTCATCCACGCTGATGGTATCCAGCTCCAGGCGCCCGCGCCACAGCGAAAGCAGGCGAATAGAAGCGGTGACCGTGTTGGCGTGAAGCGTCGGCTCAGCGCCATAAGCGGGGTCTTCCTCGACGGTGAGATTGTTGAGGACAAAGCCCGGCCAGGGCAGCAACCGCGCCTCAACCGAGGAAATGCGCACAGGGCGGCCCAATGAAGCGGAAATCAACTGAGTGATGCGGCTCTTGTAGCGGCTCATGCTCAGAAACGGGGGCACAATCAGGATTGCCAGGAGGACAACGAAGGCTGCCATGGCTAGCCAAAGCCGCTTGCGCTTTCGTTGCCGGGGGTGTGCGTCTTCGCTCATATCAGTTGTCAGTTTTCAGTTATCAGTCTTCAGTGATCGTCAATCGAGTTATTTACTGACAACTGATAACTGACGACTGACAACTGTTATTTCACCCGATGCAGGGTCCGTGCCCAGCGAGTTTCAGAAATAAAGTTCAGTGTGACGTGGCCCATCCAGGCCAGGGTATTTCCGATTCCGGATTTTTCGTACTGATCATCCGGAGTCTCAAACGACCAGTAGTTGAACAGCGGCCGTCCCACGATGTTCTCCCTGGGCACAAATCCCCAGTAGCGCGAGTCGAGGCTGTTGTGGCGGTTGTCGCCCATCATGAAGTACTTGCCGGGAGGAACCACCAGGTCGCCGTTCTCCAGGCTCCTGGGATAGTCGATCATCGCCCAGGAATCAGGAACCTGTGGACTTGCGGGAGGCGGTTCGGAGGGAAACTCGTCGAGAAACTCCTGATGGTTTTCCGGGGTTATCGCCGGTGCATATGGCTGGTTCTGGGCGACGCCGTTGAGAATCACGATGCCGTTGCGCAGATGGATGTGGTCGCCGGGCACGCCGACCAGCCGCTTCACCAGAGTCAGGTACTGAAGGTTCCCATCGTTATTCGGATCGTCCTGCACGGGCTTGATGAAGACCACGATGTCGCCGCGCTGGGGCTCGCGGTAGTGAACTAGCGGCATCCATTTCGCCGGCGGGGCGAGCGTAATGCGGTCCACCAGCAGGTGATCTCCCACCAGCAGCGTTTTCTCCATCGAGCTGGAGGGAATGACGTAGTTCTGGGCGAGGAAGGTGAGGATGAACAGGCCAACGACCAGGATGGAGCAGATGCTGGCCACCGCTTCGGGGAAGGTTTCTTCCACGCGCTTTTCAGCAGGCTGGGCCTTAGGCGGCGTCTTGAGGGCGGGCTTTTTTTTCTTTGTCATTCAGTAGCTCTTTTACAGTTGTCAGTTATCAGTTGTCAGCTATCAGCTATCAGTTTTCAGTTTTCAGTAGTCAGCAATCCAGGCTTTTAACTGACAACTGAAAGCTGACGGCTGACAACTGTCTTACCGCACCACGCGGAAGATGCGCTTCCAGCGCGCGAATCCCGTCAGTCTTGCGGAGAGTTCCCTGTCGTGTCCGAGTCTATCATTCGCGGCTTGAAGCGTGGCCTGCTGGATATCGGTGGTAGAGGGCCTGGAGAGGGAGAAGTAGATGACCAGTGGGCGAGCCACGATCTGCTGCCGCGAGACAAAACCCCAGTAGCGGGAATCCGTGCTGTGATAGCGGTTGTCGCCGAGCACGAAGTATTCGTTCTGGGGCACCTCCAGATCGCCGTCGCGGGTGAGGCTCTGCATCTGCTTCCACCACACCGGATCCACTTCCGGATCGGTATAAACCCTGGCGGGAAATTCGTCGTGGAAGGTGTTGCCGGCAACTGGCTCAAAAGCGGCATAGGGCTCGTCGAGGATGACGCCGTTCACGATGACGCGGCCATCATGGATGCGCAGCCGGTCGCCGGGCAGGCCCACCACCCGCTTAACGAGATAAGGGTGTTGTGAATGATGGAAGACAACAATATCGCCTCGCGCCACCTCGCGATAGGGCAGAAGATGCCCGGTGAGGCTGTCGAATGGGGCAAAAACTTGCTTATTAACCAGCAGAAAATCGCCCACCAGCAGGGTGCGTTCCATGCTCTCGGAGGGGATGAGGTAGGGCTGAAGCACAAAGGTAAGCAAAAACAGCGCCACCACCACCGTCCTTAGCAGCGAGGCAAGTGCCTCGGGCACGGTAGGCAGCTGGAGCCGCAACTGCGCGAACCAGCGCGAGGATGATCCCGGTCCTTGGGCGGATGTGTTCATTGCGCCGCCGGCTCCTCCTTTTTGACTGCGGATTTGGCTGAGGGCTTGACATCGGCCGCAGCTCCGGCTTTTTTCAGACCTGCCTTCATCCGTTCCAGCGCGCGCCGCGCGGCGTCCTGCTCGGCGTGTTTCTTGGTGCCGCCCATGCCGCGCGCCAGTTGCTTGCCCGGTTCTGATTCTGCTGTCTTGAGCCGGACCTCGACCAGAAAGCGCTTGTGGTGATCAGGGCCGCTTTCGCTCTTGACCCGGTAGACCGGAGTGCCGGCGCGCGTGGCTTGCAAATGCTCCTGCAACGCCGATTTATAGTTGCCCAAAGCGGCTCCTGAGCGCAACTGCTCGGCCAACTGCTCGGCGGCCTCGCCCATCACCCAGCGGCGGACAAAGGCGGAGACCGGTTGCAATCCGCCGTCCAGAAAGAGCGCGCCCAGCACGGCTTCCATGGTATTGGAGAGCACGGTGCTCTTGCGCCTGAGGCCGCCCTTCTCCTCGCCGTGGCTGAGGCGCAGATGGCTTCCCAGACTGATAGCCGCGGCTACCTCCGCCAGATGCTGGCGGCTGACCAACTGGGCGCGGACGCGGGTCAGCTCGCCCTCCTGCCACTCCGGGTGAAGCAGAAACAGGGCTTCGGCGACCACCAGTCCCAGCACGGCGTCGCCCAGAAACTCCAGGCGCTCATTATCACCCGTCGTAGCGGCTTTGATCTTGCCACTGGCGAGCGCCTTTTCGCTGCTTGCCCGCTCGTTGGCTAAAGAGCGATGGGTCAGCGCGCGCACCAGCAACTCGGGGCGTGCAAAGCAATGCCCCAATGCTGCTTCCAACTCGGCAAGTTCGGCTTCCACATGCGCCTCGAATCTCAAATCATTTTAGAGGAATACCGTCGAAATACCATGTGCGCTGCAAGAGACTAGCTTTGCGGACTGCGGAAAATGAGAAAATCACAGCCCGCCTCTCGTCTAAATTGTTGCCAAGGGAGCATTCTGGGGATCGGCCACATTTTCAAATTGCTCGATCTGGATTTCCCCCTCGGGAAAGATGGCTTTGACCTGGAGTTGCCCACCCATGGCCTGAATGAAGTTGCGCAAAGTCGAGACGTACATATCGGTGCGTTTTTCCATCTTGGACACAGCGCCCTGGTTGATATTGAGTACCTTTGCGAGGTTGACCTGGGTTAAGTTCCGGGCTTCCCGGAGCTGATAGAGGGTCATTACGCCGGCGGCCTCTCGAACGCGCCGCGCAATCTCCGCCTCGACTTCAGGAGAATGCGTTTTCCGAATATCTTTCCAATTCTTCGTCATGGTGTTCACTCTCCAATCTCTTCGAGGTGTTGAGCATAAATCGCATCCGCACGACGAATTGCATCAAGGTACCAATCTATATCTCCAGTTTTGTCGCCGCCCAGAATCAGGTATGCGTTCCGGCGCGGGTCGAAGGCAAACAGTATGCGGTAAGGCCGACCTTGATGCTGGACCCGCAACTCTTTCATGTTTGGATACTCTGAACCGTTGAGCGTATCCACATAAGGTCGTCCGAGGGTGGGTCCATACTCGACGAGCATATCGACCGTACTATCCACACTCACTCCCTCGTGTTCATTCAAGGAGTCATACCACTCGATAAATTCGTCGCTGACTTGAACTTCCCAAACCATCTTCAAATATACCTCTCAGGTGATATTCCGTCAAGGTGATAATGGCGAAATCGATTGGGTTGCCAGGCTTCTTTCTGGCTGCGGATCAATTCGTCGCCCGCAGTGGATTATTGGGGCTTTTCGGTCCCATTTGGCCATGAAGATTCGGGCTTATCCGGCTGAGGCTTGGTTGGCGGGTGAGCGGGCGCGGCGGTGTCGTCGGCGTCATCATCGCAACTGTGACCATTGACGGCGTAGGCTGTTTTAACGCCCCGTTCAGCGGACAGGCGGGTATCCAACTGTCCGTCGCGCGTCTTCAATGCATCTTTGTACTCGGTCAGGGCCTCGTCGCGCTTGCAATCAAGGTCCAGCATCCGGCCCAGGTAGATGTGCGACCAGGCAAGCAGGCGCGGGTCCTTGCTGGTGGCCAGTGTCCGCTGAAATCCCTCAATGGCCTGATCGGGATGGCCGGTAAGGATGGCCGCCCTGGCCAGGATGAACTCGGCGCGGGCGCTATTGGCGATCGCATCGAGAGAATCGGAAGAATTAGAAGAATCGGAGTGCGTGACGAGGGCCTTGCGGGCCATAGCGCTGGCCGTGGCCACGTCACCGGCGGCAAGCCGTGCTTCGGCCAGGTCAAGGCCGGTCAACTTGCGCGGCGTACTGCGCGTGAGCACATCGCTGTCACCTTCCTTGTCGAAATCGAGATATCGGATGCGGCGCACCTGCTGGTCCACGTCCATGCTGTAGACCATCTCGCCAATGGTGTCCTTCAAACTGGCTGGATCCTTCTCAAACTGGAGCATCTGCTCGTAAAAGTACTGGGTGAGCGCGAAACCCTGTGTCATGTCGTGACGCATGGTAGCAATGCGGACGGCGTCCACTTTCTGCTGGTAGGCCAGGCGTTCGCGCTCATAACGCGGCAGCTCCGAGCGGTCGACGTTGGCGGGAATCTTGTACTCGGGAATGCCGGTGTCCATGGTGCGCGCCTCGATGGCCTTGATGAGGCACTCGACAGTCAGGGCCACGGTGTCGGAGCGATAGCGGAACTCCATCGGAGCATCCCGCACCTCCTTGAGGATGGGTTGCATGCGGCTCAAGGCGTTGGTCCTGAGGTAGAGCAGCGGCTCAATCATGTAGTGCAGGTAAGTATGGCGCACGTCGCTCATGCGAACTGTTCCATTCACCGGCGAAACCACCACCACATAATCGGTGCCATAAATGCGGGCGTTGATGGTACGGGGCGAGAGCATGGGCTCGATAACCACAACAAATCGCCGCCCGTTGTAGGTCTCGGCCGGCATCTTGAGGTAGAGGTTGGTGGAGACAATCATTTTGGAGAGCGGATCGTGCAGCAGATCGGCCTCCCTATCGTAGATGGGATGCACTACCAGCCATATGCCGTGCAGATCCACGGCGGCGGCAAAGTCGCGCAGCAGGGGGACGACCTCCACCACCTGCGTGGAGTCAGGAGGCATCTCGGTCAACTCGACCGCGGTTTCCAGCTCCGGTGGCGGGGTCAGATAGAGAGCCAGCGAGATGTACTGCGCAACGTCGTGTTCACCGCCGGTCATGCGGTGCTGAGCGATATAAAGGCACAGGCTGTCGCGCTTGTTGCGGGCATCCTCGCTTTTGGCGAGCGCCTGGTTCATCTCTTCGCGGACGCGCTTGCGGACCGGGGCACTCTCCTCCAGGCCTTCATCGTAGCCGCAGGCATTCAGCGCCGCAGCCATAACGAAGACCGGCTCAGCGCTAATCAGCGAAATGGTAGGACCGGCAGGATCTACCAGCGAAGGAGCCTTTTCCCGCACAAAGTCCGGCGAGGAAGATGAGGTTTGCCCCTCTTTTGATGAGTTGGCGGAGCTGCTGGAGGATTGGGCAAACGCCGTGGCTGGTGATAGGCCGGCGATAAGAATAAAAACAGCGGCCGGCAAAACGGCGAAAAGTGGAGATGATCTGAGTGTCATGTAGAACCCTGTTTAATTCTAGACGTATTGGCGGGGTCAAACGAGAGCAACGCGGCAGAAGGCAGTTGGCTACGCCGGAATGATCTTACTATCGTTTTAAAGGGCGGCCACGAGCGTGGGATAGCGGCTCATGTGGCTGGTTTCATAGAGGGCGAGGAGGCGCTGGCGCATCAGGTAGTATGCCGAAGACGCCTCCTGTGCATGAAGGGGGAGGGTAAGCCGGAAATACCGCAACAAACAGGCTGGAATCATGCCCAGTTCCACACGGCGGACGGCACGGCGCAAAGATGCCGCATCCAGCCTCATCCGCTCCGTGACAATCACCGCCTCCTCGAAGTTCCAGCGCTGCGCATAGGCGGCCAAAGCGAGCATGATCTCCGCGTTCTCGCGCATTCTCTTTAGACCTTCGTAGCCTCCGAGGAACTGCCAGATTACGTCCGGCTCCAGATCAATTTGGCCGCGGTGGGGAGTCAGGTAGTCCGTCGCCACGGCGGACAACTCTACCATGTTCAGCCGATAGAGTCTGGCGACAAGCTCGTTCCAATCCAGTTGCGCCAACTTACGGGACGAGTGCCGGTCAGCGAGCACCATAATGGCCAATCCGCACAGTATGGCCCCAAAGACGAGATAGGGAAGCTCAAAGGTCATCATGGCAATGTTACCTTTGTGCGCCCACCGTGTCAAGATCATTTTTTATCCGCTGGTGCAAATCCTGAATATAGGCGCGTAACTGGGGCGAAATCGGCTGCCGGGCTGGCTCCTCCAGCCAGAACTGAACGTTCCAGTAGCCGAGAACAGCCAAGTAGGTGAACATCCGTACGTGCTCCAGTTCCCTGAAGTAGCGCTCCGCGCCGAAGTAACTATGTAGCCCACCCACCAGGATGGCCACCACGGCCCAGGCCGTCCACCCGTTGCCCAGCGCCATCACATGGTTGCGCCAGCCAAGGCCCAGGCTCTTGGATGTTCGCGTCACCACGGCGATCAGTTCGCAGACCATCAGGCTGGTGAACAGGTTTCCACGCACCTCCAGGCGATGAAGCAGGGTTGCGGCCGGAGGAGAAACCATCCAGGGGAGCGCGGCAGCCAGCAGGATGCCCGCCGCGCCCCAGAGAATGAATTGTTTTCTGGCGTCCCGGACCCAGGTGCCAGTAGGCCGCATGACAATCCACGCGATCTCCCAGATCACCCCCAATTGCATGGTTTCGTCGGAAAAGGCATAAGTCCAGTAGATCCGCGCATACCAAGCTTGGAAACAATGCACGTAGATCACGTACAGCACCGCGCTCATCACAGCTTCGAAGCCGATGAGCATGGTGAAGACAGGGAACTCCGTATACCTGCGCCGATAGATGAGGATGCAGAAAAGGACGGCTTCACCGAGAAAATTAGCCGCCCATAGAGCATAATCAAGCGCCGACAGGTTCATTCCGCCTCATAGCTTTTATTCTCTCTGTTTCTAAAGGCCAAGCAAAGAGAGAAGTGTGGCAAGGATCACTTTCCATGAGATCACATGGGCAACCAGAGGTTGCGGAATTCCTCCGCCTGGGTCGGTTACATCAACAGCCATGGCGATGGGAGCAAGGGACGCGATAACAGCGACGGCAAGGGCAATTCGAAGGGGCTTTTTCATGGGGGATCTCCTCTTTCTGGCGCAAAACTGCGCTACATTAGCCTAGTCTCATTTCATGTTTTCGTGAAAGGGGAATAGAAGGCGGAAATCCTGGAGTGTGTGTAAAACCGTGAAAAACAAGCTGAAGCGGATCTCTCAAAGTAAATATTCTTGTAAAAAATCCCAGTCAGTCTGACACACGCATCCCATAAGCCGGGATGCCGGGCTGTGGAAAACTCCTCTGTATTACCCGCGCACGGAGACGCCGGAGAAGGAGAGTACAGCCAGACTTGAAACCGGCTGGCCGTAGCGTCGAGCGGGCTCAAAGATGCTCCACAAGAGGATATTCTCCACCTGCGCGCGGGTGGCCTTGTCCGTGGGGCCGGAGACGATGCGGTAGTCATAGACCTTGCCTTCTCCGTTGACATAGGCCTCGATCACCACCGGGGTGGAGACGTCGCCGATGGGGTTGCTGCCCACATAGGGGGACAGATAGAGGAATCGCGGTGCGGTGGCCGCTCCCAGCGGTTCATCAGGGGTAGCTTGTGCGCTTTCCGGCTGGGTAAACAGGCCGGCCAACACCATGAGTGTACCCAACAACAGCACGGCAGAGGCAAACCCCGCGGCGGCCTGCAGCAGGAAGGGTCCCACGGTGTTTCTCCAGACCAGATTCCAGGCGTGGAAGGCGCTCTGGCGCCGTCGGGCACACTCGTGGCTGATGGCTACGCGAATGCGCAACAGCAGATCCTGGGGCTCCGGCACCGGGCCCAGCGCGGCCAGCAGGGACTGCGTCTCTACAAGAGACTTCCATTCGCCGGCACACTCCCTGCATCGCTCCAGATGGGCGGCAACGCGCTGCATCTCGCGTCCGCTCAAACGGCCGTCCATGTACTCGGGAAACATTGTCTGCATTGCATTGCAGCCGTTCATCTCGCCTCCTCTCCCAGGGGCATTTCAAATCCCGTGCGTCCTTCGCTCGCAGAAAAACAAACGCTTTGCTCTGGAGCTGTCAGAATCGCTTTCAAGGCCGCGCGCCCACGCACCAGCCGCGACTTGACTGTCCCTAGATTCACGCCCAGCATCTCTGCCACGTCTTCGTATACAAAACCATCAATATCGCGCAAAATCAGCGTAGTCCGGAACGGTTCCGGCACCTTGCCCAGGGCCGCCTCAACGCGCGCCCGGCTCTCATCGTGCAGTGCCAGTTCGTAGGGTGATTCCGCGGTGTCCACCAGCATCTCCTTCAGCAGCACCGGCTGGCCATTTTCGCTCTTGCCCATCTCCTGATCGATGGGAACCTCGGACTGTTTGTGCCGCATCCACCAGCGCCGGTGGTTGGAGGCCTCATGCAGGGCAATCCGGTAAATCCACGTCCGCAACGATGACTCTCCGTGAAAGTTGCCCACTCCGCGAAAGACCTTAACGAAGACTTCCTGGGTTAGGTCGGCGGCGTCCGCGCGATCCTGAACAGCACGCGCCAGCAGCGAAAAAATCGGTTGGTGGTAGCGCGCTATCAGCCACGCAAAAGCTTCCTCGGAGCCGGTCCGCAGCTCCGCGATAAGAGCTGCCTCTTCGGATTCATAGGTCAGCGCATTGGCAAGATTGCCCATGGTGAGGTCCGCCTGCATATCAGAGTCCTCCCACCTTGCCGCAGTGGAAGCATATTTGGCGCCTGCCAGATATGCACCGAAAAAAGCCCGGTTTCCGGTTGCGGCCACTCGCTCCTACGGCTGAAAAGCGCCGTCGGAAATCCAATGCTGCCACGGAGTGCGCGGGAGTCAGACACTGGCCTTATAACCCAGTGTCCCGCGTCCTCTATTATCTTAGACACCGGAAGCCCCCTGAAGTGTTCCCGGTCACGCAAGTTTTTCTGCTCAGGACAGGTTAAGGATTTGATTGTGGGGCTTTTCAGAGCCGCCGGGGGCGGGTTTCAGGCCGCTGACAGGCGTTTGACGAATTCCACCCCAACAGAGACAATAGAAAAGTCGCATGATTGCAGCCTGTGGGCCTGTGGCGCAGTTTGGGAGCGCGCTTCCATGGCATGGAAGAGGTCGTCGGTTCGATCCCGACCAGGTCCACCATAGAATCAATAACTTAGCGGATGGGCACGATAAACGCGATACGCTGGTTCTCACACAGCTCGTGGTGGTGCATCTTTCTCAGCACTCACATGAGCATCTATGTACGATCCAACAGGACGTCTTCCGATCCCTGCTCAGAAATTTCCTTGCATCACTGGCTGCGCCTGGATCTCCAGTAGCTTGCGTATGCGCGGCTTCACGCTTCCCGGCTGCAGGGCCGGCAGCAGTGCCAGCCCTTCTTTTGCCGTTGCGCGGCTCTTTTCGACCTGGCCAGCGGCGCGATAGGCCTGGGCCAGCGTCAGAAGCATGGAGGGCGCCTTGCCGTGGGTCAAAGCAACTGCGCGCCCGGCGTAAGAGACGGCAGTTATAGGCTCCCGCAAAGATGCAGGTTCAACCATGAGAAGATCGTCCGCAGCCTGATTCAGTATCGTTGGAGAGGCTTGATCTTGCGCGGCAAGCGACTTCAAGGAGGCTATGCCGGTTTTTGAAATTGCCGCCGCATCCGCAGAGATGTGCAGAATCGCTCGGGCCGTGCCAAGATGCACCTGAGTGTTCGCCAGAACCGGTGCGTACTCCTCATTGGACGGGTCTTGCTTGATCATCTTTTGCAGAACGGCTATTTCTTGAGTCATCAGCTTCTCAGCGGCGGCAAGATTTCCGCGCCGGTCGGCGGGAGTGACTGAGAGATCTGGATCTGCCGCGGTTTCATAGGCAATCGCCTGTTGATTCAGGACGGTTTGCAGATCGAAGAGCGCGCGCAGGTCCAGCGGGTCTAGCGCCGTTAAATGCTGAACCGTCTCGGCGACCTGAGCATAGAGCGCATGGGCCTCGGAGTATTCTCCCAGGTCAACCAGAACATCGGCCTCGTCTTGCAAAAGCGTATAGCGCACGCGCATCATGCGCATGCTGCCCTGTTCCTCTTTGGATAAGGCGGAGGTACGCTCCAAGGCAAACTGAAAGTCTTTGAGCGCCTGAACCGGATCGCTGTCGCTCTCGGTTTCGCCGATCTTCAACCGTACAATCACCAGTGCCCGAAGAGCCCGCGAAAAGTTGGGGTCGATTCGCAAGGCGCGATTGACCAACTCGATGTTTTTCTGGAAGGCCTTCAAAGCACCGGGAATGTCGTAGAGGCTTTCGTTGCCGCCCTGGCCCAGCTCATCGCCCAGGACGCCGTATGCGCTGGCCGCATCGCAGAACTGGGCCAGCGTAGCGCCGGGAAGCGCGAGAATGCGCTCGTGGGCCGCAATCGATGCTTGCACGGAAGCAATCGCTTCCGGCATGCGTGTTGTGCCGAATAGAATTTGGCTGCGATTAAGCTGTGCGAAAGCTAGAATGTGCAAAGCCTCGCGATCCTTTGATCCATTGCCCGTTAGCGGCTCAACCAGAACGATAGCCTTATCCATACTGGCCAAAGCGCCATTGAAATCACCAAGGTTCTGATAATAAGTATTTCCCTGAATGTTTCCCAGGCGCGTATACGCATCGGCGAGATCCAATTGCGTCTGGCGGTCGCCCTGCGCGTCCTTGGCCATGCGGTCCAGGTGTTCGAGCACCCGCGTGACCAGCAGCTTCTGCGCGCCGGTGGAACCGGGCAGCTCCTTGATAGCTTCGTCTAGCTCAGAAAGGAGACTGTTACTCAGCTGCCGCAAATCGGCGGAGCGCGCCTCGGCCTTGCGCCGCTCTTCGTTGGCCACCCTGGCTTGCCAGAGGACGCCGATAACTCCCGCCATCAGAGTTAGAGCCAGAGCCGCCGTGCCCGCCAGGGCCAGCCGGTTGCGGCGGATGAATTTTCCGGCCCGATAACGAAGCGTGTCTTGGCGCGCCGCCACCGGCTGCCCTTCCAGATAAGCGCGAATGTCCGTGGCCAGTTGCTCGGCGGTGAGATAGCGCTCGCGCGGCTCCTTGCGCAGAGCCTTCAGCAATATCGCTTCCAGATCGGCGTCGAGCCGCTTGCCTGAGCCGGCCGCCTGGGAGGGCCTGCGCGGAGCTTGCTCGCAGACTACGCGCAGCATCTCCGCCGTGGTCATTTCCTTTAATTCATAGGGCTGCGTTCCGGTCAGCAGAAGATACAGCAGAACCCCGAGCGAATAAGTGTCCGACGCGGTAGTGATGGGATTGCCCAGCACCTGCTCCGGGCTGGCGTACTGCGGCGTAAATGACTGGTAGCCGTCGCGCGTTAGTTCGCCCGTAGCGGCATACGAAGGAGATAGCAGCTTGGCGGTGCCAAAGTCCAACAACCGGGGCGAGCCGTCCGCGGCGATCAGAATATTGTCGGGCTTGAGATCGCGATGCACTACAAAGTTTTGATGGGCAAACTGCACCGCCTCGCAAACTTGAAGAAACAGCTTCAGCCGATCCGGAACAGAGAGATTCTCCCGTTCGCAGTAGCGATGGATGGGCACGCCATCCACGAATTCCATCACCAGATAGGGATCGCCGTTCGCGGTCACGCCGCCATCCAGAAGCCGCGCGATATAAGGATGCTGCAAACCTGCCAGAATCTGCCGCTCCTGGCGGAAGCGCTCCCGAAAAGTACTGGTGGCCAGTGGCAGATCGATCAGCTTGATGGCAACCTTCTGCTCGAATTCGCCGTCTGCACGATGCGCCAGATAAACCACGCCCATGCCGCCGCGCCCCAGCAGTTCATCCAGCACATAGGGGCCAATCCGCCTGCCTGCCGATTCAGAGGCCTTACCCTTCTCCCGCCCCGATAACAGCGAGGCTGTCCGCTGCTCTTCTCTCTCGCTGGCATGGATCAGCAAGCGCACCTGTGCGGCCAGATCGGAGTCCCCGTTGCACTGGGAGTCTATCAACTCTGCGCGCGCATCGTCAGATACCGTAAGGGCCTCGTGGAAGATGGCCTCGATGCGCTGAAAACGGTCTGTCTTGGAATCCATATAGATGCAATCCTGGCATCGGAATTAGGCCAACATAAAGATTGCGTGAAGCGAGGAAAGACCGGCTCACTCCTTCGCGACACACTCTTCCTGGGCAGAATCAGGATATATACGGCTGTAGAGCCAACTGCGTACGAATTTCAGATCGCGATTCACGCTGCTTCGGGAGCGCTGCATCAAGTCGGCTGTCTCCTCGACAGTGCAGCCCAGGAAGTAGTGCAGTTCCACAAGCTGGACTTTTGCGGCATCCGACTGGCTGAGCTCGTCCAGGGCGCGGTCCAGGTCGAGCAGTTCGGGGCTATCGATATTGACCCATGCCAGATCGTCGCTGAGCGCAACACGGTCCAGATCGCCTCCCCGCATCAGCGTCTGCATCTCGCGCGCGTGATCGATCAAGATCATGCGCATCACCTTGGCGGCGAAGGCATAGAAATGGCCGCGATCTTCGCCCACCGCCTTCTTTTGGTTCAACAGGCGCAGATATAGTTCATGCACCAGCGCGGTCCCTTGCAGCACGTCGGGATTGCGCTCACGGCGAATGTAGGCCGCGGCTACCTCGCGCAGGTGTGAATAAACAAGCGGCATGAGTTCTTGAAAGGCTGACGGCTCGCCATCCTTCCACTTCCTCAGTAATACTGTGATCTCTCCCCCGGATGGTTGCATATCCGCCTCCGTGCATGGGCTGCAACAGCGATCCCCCCACATCGATGCTATAGCTTTCGGGCGGCAGTTTCCTTCTTCACGCGAGATTTTTTACGCTGGAGCGATAAATCCGCAGAAATGATCTGGGCCTCTTTTCCTGCGCTTCTCGCTTTCTGAGTGAAGTCCCAAAAGAAACATCCTCCCCTGGGCAGCGGGATTTCGTAAGTTGGAATCCGTTTTCTGGCCTATGGCGTGGACGGTTCTCGTTTCGCCGTTTGTTTTGCAGTTTCAGTTGGACGAAGACGCTCTGCTCATTCGAGTCTTCATCCGCTGCCAGGAGCAGGAAGTTCAACGGCTTAATCTGCTGAAGATGGGTCGATGACTTGCCACCGATGTGGTGGCTCAATTTAATCGGGGCCGCATTAACGACCCCAAGCAAGCCGCTTCGAGCGGAACACAAGAGAAGCCCCCGGCTCTGCCGGAGACGCTCTTACCCCACGGAGAAAAGTCTATGACTCGAACGCTATGTCCGCATACTCTTCTTGTATTACTGAGAACCCACTGCCGGAGAATCGCCGCAGGCAGCATAGTGGCTCCAGCCGTGCTTGCCTGTTCGTTGATATTCGCATCTGCGTCCGGCGCGGCGCCAGTACCCGCGGCAACTCCCGCGCCTGACGGCAAGGCCTCCGCCGCTCCGGCTGTCAGCCCATACCTGCGGCCTCTGATCGCTATGATTGCGGTGCGCAACGCAGTCGCCGCGGAAATGCCCCTGACGCCCATGGAAGACCGGGTGCTGGATCGCGTCTTCAGACGCCACGAGGCCGCGGGCCAAGCCACCGCGGTTTGGTTCATGCGCTCGGCGGTGATCCGGGAGCGTTTGGTGAACGGCGCGAGCCTTGGCGGCTTCTACAACCCGCTCTCCGACACCTGGCTGCTGGCGCGCTTTGACTATGTCAATGGTGCCTGGCGGCTCTCCGACGCCTTTCTGGCGGAGAGTCCTGAAGCATTGCCGCATCCCTGGTTTATTGGCGGCCACGAGGCTTTGAAGGAACTGGACCAGAGTTACGGACTTGCGCAGCGCGGATTCGCCGATCCGAAGGCGCCGTTTTCACCCATCAGCGCCGATACGGTTCAGGCGCGGGCCGCCCCTTGGTTGAAGAGTATGGATGAGTGGCGCAAAGACAAGGCTGCGGTCAAGACGGCAGCCAAGGTCGCGGCCTCCATCGCCAATGGAAAAGTCAAAAATCTCGGACTGACGGACAAGGCTGGAGAGCAATTGTTGAACCAGTTGCCAGCCTCGGCCCGCTCCAGTCTGGAGGTCGAAGGTGTTGCAACGCGCAAGGACGGCGCAACCCTGTTCATGGTTTCGCCCAACGCGCCTTCGGTTCTGGTTTTGGTGAAAGTGAATTCAAAGGGCAGCCTGCTGGGTGTTGCGGCGCGGGATCTGGCCAAAAAGACGGGAGTGGGAGCATGAAAAGACGATGGATGGTCATTACGTCAATAGCAGTCTTCGGCGTTGTGTGCGGTGAACTGCCCGCTCAGGTTGCTGCAACGCCGGCCCAGCCCACGGCGGCGGAAAAGAAGAGTTATGCCGCGGTGTCACCGGAAAAGCGGCTGGCCTTTGAGGGAGGTCTCTTGCGCATTCAAGGAGCGGTCTCTTTCGACCGGCTCTTGAATTTGCTGCCGGCCGATGCCGCCAGCGTCTTGCGCAATGGACTGGACTACCGGGGCGATGCGGCTGACCGCTACTGGTCCTCGCTGCTGCGCTCGGCGGTGCAGTATCAAAAGGTTGACGGAACCACGGCCGAAACCTTGTGGTGGAGTCCGGCCGCGGATGCAGGCATCGCCATCTCCTGGAACGAGGTGGGCGCCGATTGGCGCATCGTTGCCGCCGCGCCCGTGCTGGGCGAAACCCTGCGCGGCGAGCCTGTCTCATTCCATGGCGGACCGGCCTGGAGCGCCAAGGCCGATCCGCAGACTATGACCGCCGCGCTGCAAGAGACCGCCGCGGCTACTCGCAAAGCGGTGCTCTCGGGCGCATTGAATCCGCTCATCGAGCATCCCGCGGCATCGATCAACGTGCTGGCGCGCACCGCGATCATGGACGGCGAGCTGCAGCTGCGTCTTGGAGCGCCGAACCGCAGCCGCAATGTAGCCGCTCGCCTGCTCTTCACACGGTCGCCGGCGCAGGTCAAGGAGCCGGGCAATGTTGCGCTCGAGCATCTGCTCGCCAGCTTCTCCGATCAGCAACGCCTGATGTTCGGACCGCGCCTGGTGGCGGCGAATGGGCCTTCCCAGACGGTGCTGTGGGTCAGCGCCGGCGCGCCTCACCGGGCGCTTCTCGTCCACTATCCAACCACAAAATCCATCGAACCATCCGAGATCGCCGAGGTCTCCCTCGCACCCGCTTCAGGAGGCGCACAATGAATATTCGTCCTTTCACAATTCAATGTATCAGCGCCGCGGCCATGGGGCTGGCGCTCGCCGCCGCCCTGCCCAGCGCCTGTGCGCAGCAGGCACCTGCCTCGACCCAGAGCACTTCCACCCCGGCCACCACCCCTGCGGCTTCCACCCCGGCCGCCACTCCCGCAGTGAGCGACGGCTCCCGGGGGCTCGTCCTGCAGCCCAATGCGCCCAGCGCTCCTTCGTCGGGCATCGCCAGCAGCAATGCATCCACCGATACTTATGGCGGCCTGGTGTTGAGCTCGTCGTCGCCATCGTCTGGAACTACGTCTTCCTCAGCCGCTCTGGGCGGGCTGGTGCTGACCACGTCCTCCACGTCGACTGGAACAACTCCTTCCTCAGGCGCGATCGGCGGGTTGGTGTCGACCCCGTCCTCCACTTCGACTGGAACAACTCCTTCCTCAGGCGCTATCGGCGGGTTGGTGTCGACCCCGTCCTCCACTTCGACTGGAACGTGGCATTCGGCGTTCCCGGCAGAAAATACGTCTTCCACAGGCGCTATCGGCGGGCTGGTGTCGAGCACTACGAGCCAGACAGTCACGAGTCAGACGAGCCCAGCCGCCGCAAGCGGGCTCGCGCCCCTGCCTGTAAACCAGTGGAGCGATGCCGAGGTGGCCGCCTTCAAGACTGCGTCCCAAACGATGAACGACAATCTGAACGCCACGGTGAATTCAACACCGGAGTTTACCGCGGCAGGCGTGGCCATGCAGATGGCCATTCCAGAGCTCGGCAACCAGGCACTCTACGATGGGACGCGTCTGACCGACGCCGGTCGGACCGCGATCGATCTCTCCAATGAGATTGCGACCGCGCAAACCAATCTCCGTACCGCGACCTCCACCTACCTCGGCGCGGCAGCGGCGGTGCAGTTGCAGAACCAGGGCTACACAAATGCCGCGGCCGTAATGGCATACGAGAACACAGGCTTCACCTCGAATGAAGCGGCCCAAGCAGCGGCCTATCTGCCAACTGCCAAGGCGCAGGTCGATCAGGCGCAACAGGACTATAACACTGCCTGGACAAACTTTGAGAATCAGACGGGTATCAGCCATGACCAGGCCGTGGAGTACAGCACCCAGATCGCCAATGCATCATCCTCCAACCAGAGTGCGGCACAATCCGCCTCGCAGGGTGAGGCCCAGTACACAACGCAAGGTGCGAATCCGCAGGCTCCCGGCAATCCCACGGCCGCCAACGCCACCAGCGACACCACTGCCAGCGCCACGCCGCCCTCACCATCCAGCACCCAATCCACCACGCAGGACGCAGCCCAGAGCGCGACCCCGGCGGCAACCGGATGGTTTCGCACATCTACGACGACGCCAGCGGCGACTCCGGAAGCTCCCAGCGATTCAATTCCTGCCAGCGGCACGACTGCCGCCACCACACCGGCCACCACCACACCGGCTAGCGACGCGACTGCCAGCACGAATTCCGGCACGGGTACCGGCAGCATCAGCTCGCTCCCCAAAGAAGAGCAAAATAACGCCGCCGACGATTATGAACATGGGCTTGACAAAGTTGCGGCACAAATGGAGGAGATGATGAAAGAGCGACCTGGGGATCAGGATACGAATTCCAGTTCGTCCGCCAGCGTCACCACCACCACCGAGCAAACGGCGGAAGCAAGTATAAAGGTCGAAACACCGGCCAGCGACACGACTGCCGGCGCGGCCACTGGCGGGAGTGACAACGCGCCGATGACCTCCGATCAGTTGGAAGCCGTGGCTTCGGATTATGACGTGACCTCGGGCGATATGTTGGAAGTGGCGAAGCTGGAATCGATCTACAAAGGTTATTCGATCAACCAGCCGCGCAGCACCGTTATCCAAGTCACTTCCTCGCAGGTCAACCATCCCACCGATGTAATGACCGTGCCATCGACCCAGGTGCAGACGCCCTCGCCGATGATCAATATGCCGTCTTCGCAGGTGAATGTTCCCTCCATGCAGGTAAACGTCCCCTCCAGCCTGATCGACATGACGTCCAGTCAGGTGCAAACGCCATCCGATTTGATCGATATGCCATCGCTGCAGATCGACTTTCCCAGCGAACTGATCGATATGCCGTCGGATGCGATGACCAGTCCCGATCTGCAACCGGCCTTGTGCGGCCACTAATCCAACGCAAACGGTTCGCCGTCTGTTTTCAAACTTTGTTCGAGGAGATTCTCTGATGATGCGTACGATCACACGAAAGATCAATTGCGGCGGCAAAGGATGGAACCGCCTGCTTCCAGCCGCGCTCTGCGCGCTCGCCTTTACAGCCGTTCTGCCGGCTCAATCCAACATCACCTATAACTTCAAGCAAACCATCGGCCAGGGCAGCGTTGTGGGCACCATCGTCACCAATGGGAATACCGGGGTACTTTCCTCTTCGGATCTGTTGAGCTGGAATTTGCAGTTGAACGGGCTCGGCGCAGCCTACAATTTAACCTCGGCGGGTTCCCAGAGCGCGATCGCGATGGGAGGAAGTGATCTGACCGCCACCAAGAGCGGCCTGTACTTCAATTTCAGCGGAACGGACGGCGGAGCATTTGTCGTCCAGGCGACGTCGCCGGGGTTCGGTAGCGGATACCATTATGTATGCGAAAACACCACCTCGACCGGCTGTTGGCCCGGCGCCAGCGTTGTACCGCAGGATGTTTTTTCGAATATTGCTTCCGCCCAGCACGTCCCCGAAAGCGGCGTGCAAGAGCTGGCCTCGGCGGGACCGACGCTCACGTCTATCTATAACTCTGCCCAGGCGCTGGCCAATGCACGCGCGGCTCAGGCGCTGATCAATCAACTGCAATCCCAAGTTCTGACCGGGCTCAACGAACAGATCAGTTGCGGAAACTGTGGCGGCAGCTACGCCAGCTTTGGCAGCGCTAACTTTTCGGCTCATGGCCGTTATGCCTTGCGGCCGGAATGGACGCTTCTGGGCGGCCTTGACCTTGGCCGCTACAATCAGCAGGGATCCAATGTGACTCTTAGCACCGGCGGCTCCGCCGCCATTCAATACGATCCAGTCAAATTCGGCAAATCCCGTCCCTATGCGGAAGCCGGCGTCTCCTACTCCTATCAGAGGATCAGCTACACCCGCAGCTACGACAACGGCAGCGGAACCTCCGTCGGCGCCGGTAATACGCATGGCAACGATGTAAGCGCCAATGCCGAAGCGGGTTGGGTAGACCGCATCTCGTCGCGCAACGAGGCGGCTGCCTATTTCAGCTATTCGCGGCTTTGGCAGATCGTCGATGGCTATACGGAGCCGGCCAGCAGCGATAATCCCTTCAACGCCGCGATTCCAGCCGGCACGGACACGATAGATGTCGCAGGCTTCAACACACAGTACACCCACCTCTTCGGGCGCCGGATCGAGGCCAATCTCAACGGCGGCGTCGAATGGGCATTCAAAGCTCATAGCGGGCTGAGCGCCATCGTCGGCGACGTCAAGGCCGCTCCCTCCCAGCCCAGTTACCTCTACTATCAGGCGGGCGGGCGCATGGGCATCCGGCTGAATCGCCGCCTGACCGTCGATCTGTTTATTAACAGCGTGATCGCCCCACAGAGAATCGGATCCAGCGCTCATGGCGGAGCAGGCTTGAGCTGGGCTTTTAAGTAGAGCCTTGTGGAAAATTCTCATCCATCAAGGATTGCTCTGCAAGAGCCTGGCCGTTAGCGGTGTCAGCGCCAGCTTCGCCTGGTCGCTCAAGCCGGCAATATCTACGGCTCCAGCGAGGAACTGACTCTTAGCACCTACACGGCGTGTGCGCACTATCGGTCGCGGCTGAGCCACACGCCCAAGCCGGACCTGTCTTTCTTCGGTCTGGCGCAGGTGGATGCGGCGCACTCCTGCGGGAGTCTTGTCGTGAGTGCGAATAGTCGTTTAGATTCATATGCTTGCCGTACACATCAGATTCTTTCCGCCGCGCAGACTATGTACCAGGCACGGTACCAACGTATCGTGGACCACATCTTGGTGCATCTATTTTTTGGTTTTGTCCGCCTGCATCTGCCGGATCAACCTATATATATCTTAACAATACACTTATCAGATGATCTTGCCCCGCTGCTTTTTGGATTATCCGTCTTACTCGACAGAACTGTGTCGCGCGGCTTGGAAGAGGTCAATCTCTATCTGTTTGCACTCACTCCCGGCATTCGTGCAAGTCCCCGGCGGGCATTGGCCATGATCGTGGAAGAATACGCGACGATCGACCGAAACCGCAAGATTGAACCTGGCCGAATCTGGAAACGTGCATCGTGTGATTAGCGTCAACCGAGAATCGCGCCTGGACAGATTGGCGGACGCCAGTTGACATTCCGGTACTAAAAATTCGAGGCGTGTGGAGGACCATCAATCCTACGATGAGGTTGTACCACTCCATGAACGACCGCTGGCATGGCCAGTCAGGCGGCGACCGAAAAGGGTTCGCTACGTGGACCGCTCTCACCTCGCTGATTTAGCAACCCCGCTCTTCGCTCAGGTCCGGAATCTTCGGTAGAGAGCCGCGCGACCATTGCGGGTGACCTGAGTCACATACTAAATTCCTTGTCACACAAACGCTAGTTCTATCCGTTCTCTTTACGCAGATGCTTTGCGGCTTTTCGTGCTCGAGGGTGTCTGTGATGAGGACGAGGGAATGCAGCTGTTGGCTGAGGTCGCGGAGGAAACCAGCGCCGCTTCCCGGTCTGCCATGCTGTTCCTGGTGCAGCCCTCCATGGACGTAGAGCAGGAAGTCATACGCGCCTATGAATCGCTTCGGCTGCCGGTGTATCTCTACTTGGCGGCTGTGGTGGGCGATGCATCGGAGGCGGAGGACATCTGCCAGGAAGTTTTCCTGCGCCTCTTTGTCCACTGCTCCAACCGCGGCATGGTGGCGCCTGAGTGCCTGCGGTCCTGGATTTTTCGAGTTGGCCACAACCTGGCTATCGATCGTATTCGCGCCCGGAAGTTCACGCGGGAACTGGACGGGGAGGATCCGCATCCGATGCTGCTCCAGTTGCCGGATTCCGGCCGGACTCCGGAACAGACGTTGCTGGAACGCGAACGACTGGAAGCCGTGCAGAGAAGGCTCGCTCAACTGTCGAGCCAGGAACAGCACTGCCTGTATCTCCGGGCAGAAGGCTTTCGTTATCGGGAAATAGCGGAGATTCTAGGCATCACCAGTTCGAGCGTGGCGGAGTTTCTTCGCCGCGCGCTACGCAAGCTTATGCGAGACAGTCATGCGTAACCTATTCCAATCCGCCGACCGGCAGGGACCGTGGCATCCGCGCGAGGATGACCTGCTGCTCTACATCGATGGAGAACTGCCGGCGCGGTGTCATGCGCGCATCGGCGCGCACCTGAAAGCCTGCTGGGCGTGCCGGGCGAAGGTTGAGAAGGTGGAATCGACGATCACCGCGTTCATGGACTACCGCAGCCACGCGTCTGCCCGGCTTGGCGGGATCACGTCAGGCGACGCATTTCGCCTGCGCCTGCGTGCACTGGCACGGCAGCAGGGTTCGAAGCAATCGATGCGGAAATCTGTTGCGAGAGCGTGGCAACTCGCGGGCAGAGCGAACATCCGTGTTCCCGTGACGGCTGCCGCGGGCGTGTTGGCGGTTGCGCTGCTGGTTTTGGGGTGGAAGTATTTTGCGCCGCCACCGGTGAGCGCCGGGGAGCTTCTGGCCGACGCCAGCCTCGCTGAATCCGCAAGAGCCAATGATGTATCGGTGGTACAGCATCGTTCACTGCACTTGGTAAAACGCAGAAGCGGAGAGGCAAAACCGATCGAGCGGCGGCGCATCGATGTGTGGCATGCGGGCAAATCGGGAGTGACGGTGCGGCGTCTCTACGACGATTCCGGTCATCTTCTTGCCGCGGAGTGGCGCCGCCGCGATGGAAGCGCTGAGATTTACAGTCCACAGACGCGTCCCCAGCTCGAGCTGCGGACGGAGTCGCCACCGGCGATGCTGAACCGCCCTGAGGATCTCTGGCGTCTGGACCCCTCGGCCGCCAGTTTCGTCCAACTGGCCGGCGATGCTTCAGGCGCGAAGGTGTCGCGTCAGGGAGAAGATTTTCGCGTCAGCCTCGGCCCTGAGCATGCGACGGGGCATTGCCTTCAGGCTGTATTAACGATTCGCAGAAACGGCCTTCGCGCCACAGGCATTGACCTCCGGCTTGCCGAACTGCCTGCGCAGGTGCAGGCCGGTGAGGATCTACAGACGGCGGTCTACGACTACTCCATTGCGGAAGATAGCTACGAGCAGGAGCCATGGGAGAAAGCGCAGGCCGGCGTATTTGAGCGCGACGCTACGCTGCTGCTGGCGCCTGAGCAAAGCCAGGAATCTGTGGCAACGCCGGACTTGCAGGTTGAAACGACCTGGCTTCTCGATGGGATTGGCGCCACGCTGGGCGGCGAGATCACCGTCAGCATGGGGTCCGATGAAAGACTGCATGTGCAGGGCATTGTGCAAAACGAGGCGCGCAAGCAGGAGATTCTCACAGCTCTCAAGCCCGTGCGCTCCAATCCCGCGGTCCAGATTGAGATCCTGAGCTACTCCCAAGCGTTGCGCCGCGCCGTCACCCCTGGACACGGCATCGCGGCAGAGACATCCCGAGTCTCTGGCGGCAACTCCAACCTTTCCGCGCAGGCGGATATCAGCGAGTTCATGGCAAGCCAGTCTCCGCCGCCGCCCGAATCGGAACTGCGCGAACGAGTCATGAGATTTTCTGCGGAGATATCCGCAAACTCCAGCAACGCCGCCCGCCATGCCTGGGTGCTCAAGCACCTCGCGGAAATGGCCGGCCCGGGCAATGGCGAGACTCTCTCTGCGACAGCGCGGCGCCAGTACCTTTCCATGGTGGCCGTACACGCGCGGGAAGTGGAGCAAAGCACAAGACGGCTAGAACTCGAGCTTGACCCGATCTTCTTCGCGGGACTTCCGCCGCCCGGTGAGAGTTCGCCGCCGGCGGAGCTATCACCGGCCATCGACCGGGTTCTCGAGGCGGCTTTGCGCAATGACAAGGCGATCCAGTCTGCATTTGGCATCAGCATGGGTGTCGAATCTCCGGTCTCCATTCGCACCGCGGAGTTTCGCGAGTCAGTGCTGGAAACTGAAGAGCTTGCCTGCTGGATTGAAAATCATGCCGGCGGTGATTGCGTGGAACCCGGGCAGAATACAAAGGCGAGCCCATAACAAGCGGACACCTGTTGCGATACGGACAGGTGTGCAGGCATAGATAGACAGCGTTTTACGGCAAGGAGAGAACCATGTTGGCAAGAGAAAGAGAAGTTTGCGGTATCGTAGGTTATTTCCTGATCGTAGTCTGCATGCTGCTAATGTGTGTTTCTGCGCGCGCGCAGGATGGGCAGGCACTCGCGGATCTTTCGGGAACGGTGACCGATGCCCACGGCTCGGCTGTGCCCCACGCCAAGGTGTCGGCGGCCAATGAAGGCACCGGCCTTGAACGGAACGTCAATGCCGATGCCAAAGGAGGTTTCCTCATCCCGCTGCTTCCGCCCGGCGTCTACACCGTCACCGTCGATGGCGACGGATTTCCGCGGTTTCAAGTTGCCGGAATTGAGCTTCGCCCAGGGATGAATCTTCGCCTCCCGATCCGATTGCCTCCACTGACCAGCATCCGCGGCAAAGTCATCGATCTCAAATCCGGCGAGCCCATCGCCAAGGTCCTGGTGGCTATCCGGAGCCAGCATCTGCAGACGGTCACATCGGCGACTGGCGAGTTTCAGCTCGATGACGTGCTTCCGGGCAGGGCCGATCTTTACGTCAGCGCGGTAGGACTCGTACTTCTCCGGGAAAAACTCGACCTGCAAGCGGGCATTACAAATGAAGTGCAGCTGCTGCTGGGCCAGGATGCACTAAGACGCACGGATAGCGTCCGCGTCAACGCTGGCCCCTTTTCTCAGGTGCACACAGAAGCGCCAGTCGAACAGTCCCTCACCAACACGGAGCTCAAAAACCTGGCGTCGGTGCTCTTCGACGACCCCATGCACTCGGTCGAATCCTTGCCGGGCGTCGCCGCCAACAACGATATATACTCCCAGTTCGCGGTGCGCGGAGCCGGTCCGTCAGAGATCGGCGTCTTCGTTGACGGCGCGCTGCTTACCAATCCCTTTCATGGCATCCTCGACGACCGCGGTAATACCGCCTCCATCGGCCTGCTGCAAAGCGGATTCCTGGACTCGGTGGCACTCCTCAGCAGCAATGTTCCCGCGCAATATGGCGACATCACTGGGTCCGTTCTCGACATTGATACTCGCGAAGGCGACTCCAGCCGCACCTCGTATCGCGCCGATGTCAGCATGGTTGCGGCAACCATGAGTGCCGAAGGTCCAATCGGCGCTGCCAAGAAAGCCACCTGGCTGGCCTCGGCGCGCAAGGATTACATAGGTGTATTTGTAGGCAAGAACAACGGTATCGGACTTACCTTCTTCGACACCCACGGCACTCTCGCCTACACTCCCAATGCGCACAACAAGTTTCTCCTCAGCGGTATCTATGGGGAAACTGGTGTAAACAAGGATGACTCAAGCGTTCTGGGCTACGATCAGCTTCAGAAAGCCGGCAGCAGCAGCACCCTCGCCAGCGCACGCTGGATATGGTCCAACTCAGTAGCACTTTCGCGGGCGCAGATCTATGCTTCCTTCGATTCGGCGAACAACAAGGATATCGGCAAGGAATTACTCGAGCGGTCCGACGGCCTGGAGACCGGCTATCGCGAGGACTTCACAACCCAACTCGGCAAACACGATGTCTTCGAGGCCGGCGGCATCTATCGCCGGCTCGATCGCGACGATTTGAAAAATGAGCCGTGGAACTACGCCACGGAAACCTTTTCAAACTCGCTTATCCAGAGCGCATCGTATTCCAAAAATGTCTCCCAGCCTGGCGCTTATCTCCAGAATGTTCTCTCCGCGGCCGGCAAACGCATCAACATGGTCGTGGGCGGACGTTGGGACCATTTCAGCCAGAACAACGCAAATGTCTTCCTGCCGCGATTGAGCTTGTCGATCGCTCCATTAGCTCAAACCAGGCTTACTCTGGCCGCCGGCCAGTACGCGCAGTTTCCTGACCTGGTTGATCTCTTTGGCGAATTCGGAACGCCCAAACTCAGGCCTCAGCGCTCCAATCAGGCCTCCGTGGCTGTTGAGCAACTCTTGAGCGAACGCTTCAGGGTGCGCCTGGAAGCCTACGATCGTCAGGAACGCGACGGCATCTATTCCGCCGCCAGCCAATTCCGTCTGGCCTCTTATGGAGCCATCCTCTTTCCGCAGCTCGGCCCGGTTCTGGCCAACTCGCTGCGCGGATACTCGCGTGGGCTGGAGTTTATCGTGCAGCGCCGCAGCGACAACGGTCTGACCGGTTGGATCGCCTATACGCTCGGCTACTCGCGATTTACCGACGCAACTACCGGCGCGCACTTCTGGGGCGACTACGACCAGCGCCACACGTTGAATGTCTTTGCCAGTTATCGCGCCGGAGCCTCGATCAACTTCAGCGCCAACGCGCGCTACGGCAGCGGCTTTCCCATCACGGGCTATGTCGGGCCGCCTACCCAATACGAAGGCAACTGGTATTTTCCCCTCACCGCCAAACCGAATCAGGTCCGCATGCCAGCCTATTTCCGGCTCGACACGCGAGTGAACAAAGCTTTCTACCGCAAACATTCAAAGTTCACACTCTATGCCGAAATCACTAACCTTACCGACCGCACCAATCCGCAGTACTGGGGCTTCGTTCCCGATATGGTCCAGGCCGGCTACCTCGAAGCGGGACGCGGTAACCTCCTGCCACTCATGCCCAGTGTAGGAATCAACGTGGAATTCTAGTCCCTTTGCGCGGGCGCTCCCCGCTCCCAAGAGGAGTTCACCAAATGAAGAATACGAAGAAGTTCACACGGCGCGCAGCGATCTTATTCACCCTGATTTCAACCGCGATCCTGACCGGCTGCGGTGGAACCATCGCTTCCAATCAGCATCAGCCGCCGCCGACCCCTTCCACCGTTTCTGATTCGAAGGCCGACGCCATGCTTGCGCAGATGACGCAGAACCAAAAGCTGCAGATGGTGATGGGAGGGGTTACCACCAACCTGACTTACGGTTACACCGTTCCTCAGGGCGCCGGCGGATGGGTGCCGGGCATTCCCAGCCTGGGCATTCCGGCCCTCTATATCTCTGATGGCAGCGTCGGGGTCAGCGCCGACGCGGGGCAGGCGACTGCGCTGCCATCTGCTATTGCCAACGCCGCCAGTTGGGATCTGAACGAAGCCACCAAGTATGGATCGGTAATCGGCATCGAGCTCGCCGACTACGGGTTGAATGTCAATACCGGCGGGAACGTGAATCTCACCGGGCGCGAACCTCGCGACGGGCGAACCTTTGAGACCAAGGGCGAAGATCCCATCCTCGCGGGAAAAATCAACGCCGCGCATATCTCCGCTATCCAGGCCCAGCACATCATCGGCATGATGAAGCACTTCAGCTTCAACGATCAGGAGAGCGGCAGGTGGACGGCCAACGCAGTGATCGATGAGCGCGGCGGCCGCGAGAGCGATCTGCTGGCCTTTGAAATCAGCGTCAAGGATTCGAACGCCCAAGCGGTGATGTGCTCGTACAACCTCACCAACAGTGTCTACAACTGCGAAAACAACTATCTGCTCAACGACATTCTGAAAACCGATTGGTCCTTTCCAGGCTTTGTCATGACCGACTGGTGGGCGACGACCAACACTTTCGGGGGCCCCAACGCCGGGCTCGATCAGGAACAGCCCAACCAGGCCTACTTCTCTTCGCTCGGTCAGGCCATCGCCTCCGGCGCCGTCTCGCAGGCCACGCTCGACACCATGGTGCACCGCATCCTTCGCGCCATGTATTACGCTGGCCTCTTCGACTATCCGCAGACCATCCAGCCTATTCCCGCCCAGGCCGACGCCGCAATCGCTCAGGAGATCGAGGAGACGGGCGCGGTTTTGCTCAAAAACTCTGGTAGCCAGTTGCCGCTCAATGCCTCCTCGACTCAATCGATTGCCGTGATCGGTTCCCATGCCGACAAATGGGTTCTTTCGGGAGGCGGTTCGGCACAGGTTGATCCGGTTGGCGGAGGAATCTCAGGGCCGCAACCATGTCCACCCTGCTGGGCCACTGTCACCTGGGATCCCTCTTCTCCGCTCAAGGCAATTCAGGCCGTGGCGCCCAATGCGCATCTCCAGTATGCTGACGGTTCTGACGCCAATGCCGCCGTCAATCTCGCTGCCTCGTCACAGGTTGCAATCGTCTTTGTGAATAACTGGGGCAGCGAGGGCATGGATCAGACAACCTTGGGGCTTACGGATTACGTCGACACTACGCCTATCGATCAGAACGCTCTCGTCTCCGCGGTTGCGGCCGCTAACCCCCACACCATCGTCGTGATTGAGAGCGACGGCCCCGTTCTGATGCCGTGGCTCAGCCAAGTTTCAGCCGTTCTTGAAGCCTGGTTCCCCGGCCAGAACGGAGGGCCGGCCATCGCCAATCTGCTTTTCGGCGTCGTCAATCCTTCAGGTAAACTGCCGATTACCTTCCCGGCATCGGATGCGCAGTTGCCCCGGCCGGTCATTCCCCAACCTCCCGACAATGTGACACCCTTCAATGTGAATTACACCGAGAGTTACAACGTGGGATACAAGTGGTTCGATTCGCAGGGGCTGACGCCACTCTTTCGTTTTGGGTTCGGGCTTTCGTACACCACCTTCTCCATCACCAATGCCAGCCTGGCGAATAACCTCTCATCGGCTACGAACCCCAACATTCAGGTGTCGTTTAGGCTCGCCAATACAGGCGCCGTTGCGGGATCGGAGGTTGCGCAGGTTTATCTCGGGCTTCCGGCATCGCTCAACGAGCCGCCGCGACGTCTTGTGGGATGGCAGAAGATTCCTTTGCAGCCAGGAGCTTCGCAATCCGTCACCATTGAAGTCGACGAGAACGACTCTTCGCATCCGCTATCGTATTGGGATACAGGCAGCAACGCCTGGACACTCGGGGCGGGAACCTACACAGTCTACCTGGGCGACTCGGACAACGCGGCCACGCTCCAAACCGTGGGGACCTTCACTGTGACGCCTTGAAGTGTTGAGACTCGGACATCGCGTCACAAAGTCGCTGTAGATCTACGGAATCGTTAGACGATCAGTGATCTGTTTTACGTGCTGCATCATTCGTTGGGCCAACGTTGATCCTCGGATTACGCCAAATCACCGAGGCATGAATTGAGTCTCAAGTGGGGAATCCTGGAGTTCCGGGCGGATAACCGCCAATGCGGGGATATTGATTCCGCATATATGCACGCTAGCTCAATTTTTTAGAATTAGACGTCTGCCAATAGACCGAGTAGCGCTCATCGCGGATCTTATACATAGCCGTCAGATCGTAGGCGCCGCTTGCGCCGGCAGCGTTGAAGTGCAACTCGTCCGCCGAGTTGACCTGTATCCAATCGTCCGGCTTGACGTTATCTTTGCCCGCGAGCGCCTTCACCTCCGGCAGCTTCTCCGCGGGCGGCAGATTCTTTGGAACCGTTTCTCCGCTGTGAATGATCTTGCCAGGCCCGTCCGCGGGACCTGCGCCAAGCCTGGCTGCCAACACCAGCGGTCCGTACAGGACTGCCGTCACCGACGCATCGCCTGGCAAGGGCTCCTGCCGCAATCCCATCGGCAGTCCGACCGACAGGGTATCGCCATCCTGCCAGACCCTCCGGATCGCAAGATAGGAGCCTGGATCAGCAACCGCCTCCTGGCTCCGTCCATTGATCTTCACCTCGGCGCCGCTGGTCCAGTTCGGAATCCTCACGTGAATCGTGCGCAAATGCGGCTTTGCACAGCTCACCTTCAACATGGTTCCTTGTTCGCGCGGGAAACTCGTGCTTTGCTGAATGTTGATTTCTTCGCTTTTCCAGTCCAGCGTGGAAGCGATGAACTGGTTCACGTAAACTTCTGACCCGCGATAGAAGTAGATCGTGTCCGTCAGCTTGGCAAACTCCTCCGCGCCCGTGCCGGTGCAACACCAGAACGACTCTTCCGGCGAGTTGTAGGCACGCCAGTATCCGCTGGCCAGCGGAAAGAAATATTGTTTCAACCCATCGGCATTCTGCGTGCCCAGCCGGCAATTGAACAGCGCTCGCTCATACGCATCCATCCACCGCGTCTCAGCCGTCCAGCCGAAGACGATCCGCTCCAGCTTCATCAGGTTGTAGGCCACGCAGCATTCCGCATTCGTCCAGGCCAGCGTTCCCTCCAGATGCCCGGCCGGCGTCTTCCAGTGTTCATCCAGGCTCGTGTTGCCGATCGCGTAACTCCGCGCGCTCAGCACCTCGTCCAGAAAGTACTCGGCGATTCTTCTGTAACGGAGTTCTCCGGTCAGCTCATAGCGGCGCGCCGCGCCAATCATCTTGGGAACATTCGTGTTTGCATGCAGGCCCTGCAACTCATCGCGGCGGTCGGCCAGCGGATCGAGAATCGAAGGCTGTTCAAACATCCCCGCCGTGTCCAGATACCTGTCCTTCCTGGTGAGCGCGGCCAGGTTCACCAGAACTTCGTTCATGCCGCCATACTCGGTGCGCAGCATGCGCTGGCGCTGTTCGGCGCTGATCCCCCAGAAATACTCGCCCGCCCACCGCGCCATGCCTTCGCACGCTTGCAGGGCATCCGTATTCCCTGTCAGCACGTGCATGTCCAATAGCCCGGCCATGATCTTGTGGTAAGTGTAGAAGGGCGCCCACACGTTTTTGCCCTGCGCGAGATGCTCAAAAAGCTCCGCCGGGAAAGCACTCAGATAGCCAGTGCCAATCTTCTTCTGGCATTGAACAAGGCCGGCCACCAACTGGTCGCCGCGATTCTTCAGCTCATCATTGCCCGAAGTTGCCGAGGCCAGCGCCACTGCCGACAGAAAATGGCCGCCGGCAAAATGCCCGCGCAACTCGACGGTCGGGTCCTCCCATCCCTTGTAAGGAAGCGCGCTGGAGGAGATGCCTGCCGTCAATCGGAAGGTGTGCAAAAGCCGATCCACGGACAGCGAGTCCAGGTAGCGCGCATTGATCTCCGCCTCATCGCGGAAGATGCCCGGCGCGAGGCGGACCGAGGCCAGCGGAAAGGGAACGATCCTTGCGCTTGCATCGGAGGGAGTCACAGCGCCAAAAGCTTCCTTCGGCGTCAGGGAACGAATCAGAGTGAAGCCGGCGGCGGCAGCGCTGGTCTTCAGGAAAGTGCGGCGGGAATGATCGGTCATTGGAAGCTCTCCCTTTGCGGATCTGTTTTGGAATGTCTGATGAAAAACTTTCCAGTCCTGCGCAGTTTGGCGCTGTGGAGCGTTACAGGCGAAGGATGCAGCCCATCTTCGTCCTCGGAAATCGCACGAATAGTTTACTCTTCGCCGCGCCCACTTCGATACCGAGGTCAACCGGACAAAGATTTTTCGGCTTTCTCGGCCTCAATACAGCAGGTACCTGGCCCGAATCGGCTTGAACAGTTCGATCGCTTCTATCCAATCCAACCACACGCGGCGCGGGTCCTGCCCGGCGCTGATCGCATCCATCGTGGCTTTGTTCAACATCAAGTTGTCCAGGTTTTTCATCTCGAACTGCTGCGGATAAAGAGAATGGAGCGCGGAAGCGATCTCAATGCCAACTTCGGGCGCGTCGAGCGAGTTCCTGTCGGTGACAATGATGTTCACGCCTCCGCATTTCTGCTGCGCATACACGCTGGCGTTGGGCGTAAATTCCGTCGGCACAAAGCGAACCCCGCTGATGGCGCGCGCATTCAGATAAGCGGCCAGTTCCTGCGGCTGAATCCACGGGGCGCTCAAAAGTTCAAACGGTGTATCCGTGCCGCGCCCCAGCGAAACATTGGTCGCCTCCAGGATTCCGAGTCCCGGATAAAGAACCGCTTCGGTCAAACTGCGCATGTTAGGAGAAGGATTAACCCATAGTACTCCGGTAGAGTCCAGCCAATCGCCACGCTGCCAGCCCTCCATGGGGACTACCTTCAATTTAGAATTGATGCCGCGCTCGGAGTTATAAAAACGCGCCAGCTCGCCAATCGTCATGCCATGGCGAATGGGAACCTGCCCGTAGTTCAAAAAATTTTCACGTCCCTTGTCGCTGATGGGTCCCTGAACATCAGCGCCGTTGATGGGATTCGGCCTGTCGAGGACAAATATTTTCTGCCCTGTCTGGGCCGCCGCCTCCATGAAGTAGCCGAGCGTAGTTTCGTAAGTGTAAAAGCGCGTGCCGATGTCTTGAATGTCGTAGACGATCACATCCGACATCTTCAACACCTCCAGCGAAGGATGACGCTTGGCGCTGGAATCTCCATAAACGCTGTAGACGGGAATTCCGGTTGGCGCGTCTTTGGAATCGTCAATCTCTGTCGTGTCCGCGCTTCCCGTTACGCCGTGCTCCGGGCTGAAGATAGCGGCAACCTGAATGCCCGGCGCTTTGGCCAGCACATCGATGGTGCGATTGCCGCGCGCGTCCACGCCGGTCTGATTTGTGACCAGCGCAACCTTGGTTGTCGCTCTACCCGCTTCACGGATTTCGGCGAAATCGTGAGCCTCCAGCACATCGATGCCGGTGCGAACCGAGCCATTGCGAGCGGTCACAAGGCGCGCCGGCGGCATGGCTTCGTTGTAGCCTGTGATGCGCGCCATGCGCAGCTTTTGATCGCCTGAAACGGTAAGTCCAAGGCTCTCGGCTGCCGCCGTGGCAACCCGCGCGCGCAGCGGAACGATCGCGGAGTTATGACCGCGCGGATGAACCGCGTTGGTCAGCAGAATCACATAACTCTGTGTAACTGGATCGATCCAGATCGACGTACCCGTGAACCCGGTGTGTCCGAAGGAGCCGGCCGGAAAAAACTCTCCGCGAGCGGAAGAATACGGCGAATCGATGTCCCAGCCCAGGCCACGTAGCGTTGTCGATGTGGGCGGCTGCTGCGGCGTGGTCATCTTCTCCACCGTCAGCGGCGTGAGCACATGAAAGCCCGAGAGTAGTTCCTGCGCATATTTTGCAAGATCATCCGCGGTTGAGAACACTCCGGCGTGTCCAGCGACGCCCCCCATGCGGCGCGCGGTCGGATCATGCACCACGCCGCGCAGCATATGATGGCTTTCGTCGTACTCCGTCGGCGCAATGCGCGGTATCCATGCGGCGGGCGGCAGGAAGCGCGTATTGTTCATCTTCAGCGGGACAAATATATTTTTCTCGGCGTATTCATCCAGGCTCATGCCGGAGACTTTCTCCACCAGAAATCCGAGCGTCTCGAAGTTTATATCGCTGTAGAGAAAGCGCGAGCCGGGAGGAATTACGGGCTTCTGCTCCATGACCATCTGGTAGGCGGCATCGCGCCCCTTCCACGCCGTTTTGAGATCGAGGTCCTCCGCCAGCCCGGAAAAATGCGTAAGCAGTTCGCGGACAGTAATGTCGCGCTTTCCGTTCTTCTCAAACTCCGGCAAGTAGGCAGCCACCGGATCATTCAGCCGCACCTTCCCTTCCTGCACCAGCTTCATCACGGACGGAGCCGTGGCAATGCATTTTGTCAGCGAAGCAAGATCGAAGATAGTGTCCACGGTCATCGCTTCCCTGACCGGCTCCAACGAGCGCATTCCGTATGCTTTGCGATAAACCACCTTTCCGTTGTGTCCGATCAGCACCACGCCGCCGGGAATCGTCCCGCGCGCAATCGCCGCGTTCATAATCGCATCGATGTTGGAAAACTCCGCTCCGCGAGTGATAACTGGCGCGTTGCCGGTCGACGATGCATCCTGCGCGATCAAACAGTCAGACAATGCAGTCACGATCAACAGAATCATGACTGACCGGCGAGTTATAAGTCCACTTATCACTTTAATACTCCTCAGTGCCATTCAACTTACTAACTAGACGATAACTAACTTCCGCAGTAGTCACGCATGGTCGAATAAGTCTACGAAGCCAGCACCTTCAGCCCCAGCCCCGGCCCGGACGGCAAGATCAACTTCCCCTTCAACACCTTCACGCCTTCGTATGGGTTATTGGAAATCAGAAGATTACCATCCAGATCGGGATAGTCAACGAGAGCCGCAAGATGAGCCGCTGCCGTCACCGTGCACGAACTGGAGATCATGCAGCCCAGCATCACCTTCATGTTCATCGCGCGGGCAAACTTGATCCATCGATAGGCTTCCATCACGCCGCCCGACTTATCCAGCTTCACGTTGATTCCGTCGTAAGCTTCCTTGAGCACGGGTATCATCGACACATGAGTGCAGGCTTCATCGGCGATAATCGGTATGTGCACCTTGCGGCGCACATACTTTGTCTCTTCAAACATGTGCGCGGGCATGGGCTGCTCAATCAGTTCCACGCCCTGCGTCTCCAGCCAGTTAATCTTGCGGATAGCTTCTTCCTTGTTGGTCCAGCCTTCATTGGCATCCACGCGCAACGGTTTTTTCGTAACGCCGCGCACGGCCTCGATGGTCTCTTCGTCGTTCTTCAGCCCGACCTTCACCTTCAGAACAGGAAAATCATCCGCCTCGCGCGTCTTCTGCCGCGTAATCTCCGGCGTGTCGATGCCTATCGAAAAAGTGGTTACAGGAGCGTCGGCCGGATCGAGCCCGAAATACTGATACAGCGGAATGTCGAGTTTCTTGCCCAGCCAGTCGCAAACCGCGATGTCCACCGCGGCCATGGCCGCATGCTGATGATCGCCCAGCAAGCGGCGCACGTCTGCTAAAAATTTGTCGAACTTGCGCGGGTCTCCAACGGCAATCTTGTCGATATTCGCATCGATGGCCTGCTTGGCCTGCTCCGGCGACTCCTTGTAGCGCACGATCGGCGCGCCCTCGCCGTAGCCGGTAATGCCGTCGCGCTGATACTGCAAGTGAACCGTGTCGCGATAGGCGCTGGAAGACATCGTGGTCGTCCATGTGTGGCGCAGCATCAGGCGCTTCAACTCCGCCTTGACAACAGCATTGCCGCCCGTTGCCGGCGAGTCCTCTGCATACAAAGCCGTGGGCATTGCCGCGCCCACTCCCACTGCGCCCGCCGCCTTGAATAAATCTCTCCGATTCATCATTTCACTCTCCGCGCTGCTACCAGCAGTTTAGTCCAGGGCATATCGTCCAGCCTGCTGATCTGTACCCCGGGATGCTTCTCGGATGTGTCATGGATAAACTCGCCGTTGCCGATGTACATGCCCGTGTGGGTGATCTTTGCCAGGCTCGTGCCAAAAAACAACAAGTCACCCGGCCGCAAGTCCTTGTGCTCGACAGGCGCCAGTCCGCTCCAGCTTGCCTGCGCGCCGGCATCCCGCGACATGATGATCCCACGTTGGCGGACCAGCATCTGCGTGAAGCCGGAGCAGTCAAAACCATAACTGGAGACTCCGCCCCATGTATAAGTGATGCCAAGAAACCTGCGCGCTAGTTGAATGGTCTGGTCGATGGTGAGCGGCGCGAAATCCGCACTTACGTTGCCTTGCTCAACGTAAGCTGTCTGGCCATTTACAAGCTTGACCTGGAGCCAGCGTCCTTCTTTGTCCACAGATCCGGGAAGCAATTCCAGCCGCGCTTCCCAGGGCAGGTTGAGAATTGGAGCGTGTTTAATCGTGCTGGGCTCGCGATAAAGGTTCGCGCTCAGCTCCGCGACGCGAACCGCTTTTCCATCCGGAGCATAACTGCCTTGCAGCGGCGTGATGCCGGCCTCCGCCACCCAACCCGTGTAGTCATCTCCGGTGCGAATACGAATCCATCCTGTTTTCTTTTCCAGCGAAAGCACGCCTGCCCCGTAGAGCGCCTGCGACACAACTTCGCTGTCAGCAGAAGCTGTAGCGTACATATTGATCACTGGACTGGAAACAACATAGTCTGGCCTGGCAACCGATTGCTGGCCGACTGCGTATGCGCCCCCGAGTGTAGCGCACAGAATCAACAAGCACCGAAGCTGTATAAGTGCGCAGTTACTGCTCATCTTCATCCTGCATCTCCGATTGCCGGTTCAACCGGCATGCTCCTGCGCAGAAAAAAGCTCGCGCCATAGCCGATTGCAAATGTGGCAATGCTTCCCAGGGGAACATACCAGGTGTACGGAACTCTTGTGAACTGCCACAGGTAGAGGTTCAAAACAAATCCGCACACCATGCCCACCATGGCGCCGCTCTCCGAGGCGCGGCGCGTGAGAACGCCCAGCATGAAAACTCCGAGCAGCGATCCGTAGGCCACCGAGGCGATCGACAGGCCGATCTCCAGAACCTTCTGGCCACTCTGGCGAACCACAATCGCCAGCGCAAACAGCACCACGCCCCAGCCGATGGTTGCCATGCGGGAGAGAAACATGCGGCGCTTCTCGCTGACGCCGGGATTGAATCGGGAGTAAAAATCGATGATGGTGGTGGAAGAAAGCGAATAGAGTGACGCGCTCAGGTTGGTCATGGCCGCGGCCAGAATGGCCGAGACAAGCAGGCCGCTGATGCCGTGTGGCATATAGTCGACGACAAAGGTGGGATAGATGCGGTCGGAGCGCGCAAAGGCCGCGACCGGCGGGAGCAGCTTATAAAAGACAAACAATAGCGCGCCAATCAGCAGAAAGAGCGCAAACTGAAACAGTACTATAATGCCGCTGGCAATCAGAGCCATCTTGGCGTTGCGCTCGCTGCGCGAGGCAAGCAAGCGCATCACGATCAGCTGATCGGTGCCGTGGCTCGCCGTGGTCAAAAACGTGCCGCCGATGACTCCGGACCAGAAGGTGTATTTTGCATAGAAGTTCCAACCAAACTCGAAGACGTGAAACTTGCCGGCAGCCGCTGCCATGCCGCAGGCGGCGTTCCAGCCGCCCGGAACCAGGTGCGCGATGGTGAACAGGCCGATCACCGTTCCTGTAACGTAGACCGATAGCTGAATGACGTCCATCCAGATCACGGTCGACATGCCGCCCTTGAATGTGTAGACCAGGGTGAGGATGATGACGATGGCGATGGCCGCGACATCGCGGCCCAGGTCACTCTCGCCGCGCAGAAGCCCGGAGAGCGCGATGCCCACCACAATGGCAATCGCGAAGACGCGAACGCCATCCGCGGCGGCGCGCGTCAGCAGGAACAAGCCGGCGGTGAGCGAACGCAGCCTCTGCCCGAAGCGGCGCTCAATCAGTTGATAGGCCGTAACCAGGTCGCCGCGAAAATAATGCGGAATCAGCAGCAGGCTGATGATGATGCGCCCGATCACGTAGCCGATCACCAGTTGAAGGAAGCGAAAATCCTGTTCGTAGGCCATTCCCGGCACGCTGATGATGGTCAGCGTGCTGGTTTCGGCCGCCACGATGGATAGCGAGATGGCCCACCAGGGAATCGTCTTTCCCGCCAAAAAGTAGCCCTTGATGGTGTCCTGCTTTTTGCGGAAGTGCATTCCAAAGGCAGTGACGCAGGCCAGGTACAGCACGATGACGGCAACATCCAGTCCATTCAGCCCCATGATGCCTCATTCTCCGCTTCATCCCGGAATATAATTTCCATGCTGGTGATTCACTCCACGCCTGCGCCGTGATCAGGGCCTGCAATGCAGACACATATGGAAATATAGAGCATTTTGCGTGTTGGTGGAGAACAAGTATACTTTGTCTGGATTTCCAAGGAGCCATGAACATGAATTCTGTTTTCAGCCGATTCATCAATTCGGCCACACCCCGACTCGCCGTCGTCCTGCTGTTTGCGCTCACTTTTACGATCCCGGCCTTCTGCGAGTCTATTTATGACGCGGCAAGGAATGGCGACCTAGCGGAAGTTCAAGCATTTCTCAAAAACCATACTGAACTGGTTCATAGCAAAGACGACAACGGCATGACACCTTTGCACTGGGCGGCAGGGTGGGGTCGAAAGGGAGTTGCTCAGATGCTTTTGGCTAATGGCGCCGATGTAAACGCCAAGGACAGCTTTGGCCAGACTCCTCTGCACGCGGCGGCACAAGGGGGCTTTAAGTCTACGGCTGAGTTGCTGCTGGCCAAAGGGGCCGATGTTAACGCCAAGGACAATCTCGGCCATACGCCGTTGCATGATGCGGCTCGTAGCGGTTCTAGGGAGGTAGCTGAGTTGCTGCTGGCGAAAGGAGCCAAAGTAAACGCCAAGGGCAACAACGGAGACACGCCGTTGCATGAAGCGGCTCAAAGCCTCATCTCCGGCTTCCACACAGCGGCGGGGCTCAGAGACGTGGCTGAGTTGCTGCTGGCCAAAGGGGCCGATGTAAACGCCAGGGATAACGACGGAGATACGCCGCTGCATGATACGGCTCAGAGTAGTTCTTGGGAGGTGGCTGAGTTGCTGCTAGCCAAAGGAGCCGATGTAAACGCCAGGGACAATCTCGGCTATACGCCATTGCACGTAGCGGCGGCGAGAGGCGACTATGCTATGCGTTCGGCGACGGATCTCAAAGAGTTGGCTGAATTGCTGTTGGCCAAAGGAGCCGATGTAAACGACAAGGACAATGGCGGCTTTACACCATTGAAATCAGCGGAGTTGACGGGTACCAAGGATATGGTCGAATTGCTGCGCCTGCACGGCGGCCACGATTAGAGCCACCGTCCGTGGTACCCAGGCCTCAGCCGCCGCTGTGGGAGAGGTCCTACGCAACAGCATTTGGATAGAGTGTATCTACTGCTTGGCTCAAGGTTGCCGATCGCTGTAAGAACAGGTGGCGCTGGGAAAGAACAAGTAGCGCCGGCCTCCTGCTGGCTGTAGCGTGGACCTCTCGGTCCACGTCTTTATTCAGATTTGAAGAAAAATGCCCATAGACAAAATTCACTAGCCTGACAATCATGCACTTTTTCCCTGAAATTCGTTGGTCTGACGAAGAGGATCACTTCCCCAGGCTGCGGCGAAGCAGTCACATTGCCGCAAGTATTCGCCGAGACAAAGCCATGCTGAAGCACTTCCTTCGTCGAGATAGGCTCCATTCCCTTCCAGCGCGCTTTGGGAATATTCTCAGGGAATGCGCATGATGGATGATCGCCAGAGGTGTAAGGCTTCAGTGTGTCGTCGTATTTCAAAACCGGATTGATCGCCCCGGTAGGTCCGCAGTATAGTTTCAAATTGTAGGAAATATCTACTTCGTCATCCTTGTGGGTAAGGCGCAGCTGGGCAACACCGTTCTTGTCCGTCCGAATAAAAACGGGCTCCCGGATATTCTTCCACCATACATCCACAGCGCTCACACAGACATTCGCTACGGGGCGCCCGGTTTTGCCATTTACAACCTTGAACTGGATGGTCTGCGCGCCAAGAGCCGTTGCGCATGAAGCAAAGATGAGAAGCGCCAACAACCCCTTAGCTGCAAGCCTCAGGGCAAAGAATTTCCTGCTACTCTTGTCGCCGGTTGTCATGGACACGGCCTGTACCCTCCTGCTACGCCGTAGCCCTCTGTTGCTCGCGGCCGCCCAGGCGCATGCTTACCACCTTGGAGACGCCCAGCTCCTGCATGGTTACGCCGTAAATCATGTCTGCCGATTGCATCATGCGCTTGGAATGGGTAACCAGCAGAAACTGCGTCTCCCTGCTCAGCGAATGTAGCAGATCGGCGAAGCGGCCGACGTTGGTCTCGTCCAGCGCCGCGTCCACTTCGTCCAGTGCGCAGAAGGGGCTGGGCTTGAACTGGAAGATGGCCACCAGCAGGGCCAGCGCGGTGAGCGACTTTTCGCCGCCCGAGAGCAGCAGCACATTTTGCAGCTTTTTGCCGGGCGGCGAGGCCACGATGTCCAGTCCGCTCTCCGCCTGGTTCTCCGCGTCCGTGACGCGCAGGAAGGCCTGGCCTCCCTGGAAGAGCCGCGCAAAGACGTGGGCGAAGTTCTCGTTGATGCGGGCAAAAGCTTCGTCGAATCTGGTGCGCGAAATCAGATCGATCTCCTTGATGGTCTGCTGGGTGTTCTCGATGGACTCCATCAGGTCCGCGCGCTGCGTCTCCAGGAAGCCGTGCCGCTCGGCGGTTTCCTTGTACTCGTCCAGGGCCATCATGTTCACCGGGCCCATCTGCTCCATGCGCTGGCGCAACCCGCGGCAGCTTTCCTCTTCGCGGGTGAGTTCCTCGCCAGTCAGGCGCTCAATCAGCCGATCGGCGCGCAGCGCGGCGGCCTCCAGATTCACCTCGGCCAGGCAGCTTGCCTCAAGATGTTCAAGGTCTGCGCCCAGCTTGGCCACTTCGCTCGAGCGGCTGGCGCGGTCTTCGCGCAACAAATCGAGCGCGGACCGCCCGCCCTTCAGTTCCGTCTCCATGGTTGCCAGTTGCAGGCGCAGGGCCTGTGCCTGGGCAGTCAGTGTCTGCGCCTGTGCCAGCGCCGCGGCGCGCTCCGTTGCCAGATCCTGCTCGCGTTGGGTCAGCTCGGCGTTCTCCTTGATGCGTTGCTCTCGCTCCGCGCTGGCCGCGGTCCGTTGCTGGTCGATAGTCTGGACCCGGCGCTCCAGATCGGCATGAAGCTGGTCGATGCGCTGATAAGCGGCTTCTGCCCCGCGCCGCCGCTCCTCCAGCCCGGCCAGCTCGGCGGTCACCTGCGCCGCCTCCTGTTGCAAGCTCTCGCGCTTCTCGCGCAATAGCACCAACTGCGCCTGCATCTCATCGAGAGCCGCTTCCACCGTCCGGTGCTCGGCCTCCAGGCGAAGCATCTCCTCGCGTTTTTCGTCGATGACGCTCCGCTTGGCTTCGCGCGCTTCCTTATTGCGGGCAGCCTGCGCCGTCCATTCCTCTAGCCGCCGCTCGACGCGCTGCGTCTCTGTCTCCATCTGTTTCAACGCCGCGCCCAGATCGGCGCTGTCGCGCTCGGCCAGCCGCCGCTCTTCGCTGCATGCCTCCAGTTGCGCGGCCAGCTCTTCGATGGTCTTTGTCAGTGCCGCGGCTTCCGCGTCCGCCTGGGTTAACCCCGTTTCCAGTTTTGCAATGCGGCTCTCGGCCTCGCGCAGCTCGCGCTTCAACGCCAGAGGACCTTCGCTGGCGGGCTTGCCGCCGGTCACCGTCGCGTTGTGGAAGCACTCGCCTCCCGGTGTCAGAAAATAGGCGTAAGGATACTGCGCGGCCAGCCGCCGCGCCTCGATGAGGTCTTCGACCACGTAGCTGTGCTTGAGCTTGGGCAGTATCGTCTCCAGCGACCGCCCAAAGCCGTTCAGCACGCGAATCGAATCCTTGAGCGGGATGATCCCGGGACCGCTGATGGTGTCCTCGCTCTCCTCAAAAAGCGCTGCTTGCTCTACAGGGTGGATCAGAAATGTTGCGCGGCCATCCACGCCGGACTTGAGCAGCTTCACGCCCTCTTCAGCAGCCACCCAGCTCTTGACCACTACATAATTCAACTCCTCGCGCAGAAATTCATCCACCACGGCCTCATGTACGCCACTCACCTCCAGAAAATCAGCCAGCGTTCCCACCGGCGCCATGCCCTCAGCCAGCGCGCCGGGCTTCAGCAGCCGGCGAACCGTGTCGGACGAGTAGCCGTGATCGCGAATCAGCGATTGCAGAGCATCGCGACGGCCGGCCACGGTGGCCAGTTCGCCCCGCAGTTGGTTGGCATGCGCGCGCAGTGCGTTTTCTTCGCCGCGGCGGGTTTGCAAAGATTCGCGCAGAGCCGCGATCTCGCCCTCCAGCCGCTTGAGCGCCTCCGCCGCGGACGCGAAGCGCTGTCTCGCTTCTCCGCTCTGCTCGCCCAGGGTTTCAAGCTCCATCCGCGCCTGGCCCATCTCGGTTTCCAGCCGCTCCGCTTCGCGCTCCAGAGCCGCCAGGCTCTCCTCGTCATGAGTTGTGTGGTTGCGGGCGTTGCTGGCCAGGGTCATCAGGTGCATCGCTTGGCGGCGGGTGGTCTCCAGTTCCCGCTCCGCGGTAAAGACCTCTTCGGCCGCGGTGCGCGCCTCCTGCTGGCGGGCCTCCACCTGCTGACGAAAGACACGCGCCTCTTCTGCCGCCGTGGCCAGAAAACTATGTTGTTGTTCCCGCTCGGTGGCAATGCCGCTCAACTGCGTCCGTGTCTGCTCCAGCTCGATGCCTGCCGTTGTAATCCGCGTCTCCAGCTCGCTCACCCGCTCCACGTTGGCGTGCTTCCGCGCCGCGGCCCGCTCGATTTCCACGGCCGCCGTGCTGGCGCGATTCTGTGCCTCCTGGCCCTCGCCGTCCAGCTTGTATCCCCGCTCGGTGAGCGCGTGCTGGCTGCCTTCCCGCTCCTCAATCCCCGCCGCCGAGCCGTTGATCTCCGCCGTCAGACCGGCAATCTCCGCCTCCAGCCTTGCCCGCTCGGCGTCCATCAGAGCCATGCGGCTGGCCAGCACCACGCGCATCCGCCCGCGCAGCTCGTCGCGCACCGCGCCATAGCGTTCCGCCTTCGACGCCTGCCGCTTCAGCGAGTTCATCTGCCGCGTGACTTCTTCAAAAATATCGTTCACCCGCGCCAGGTTCTGCTTGGCGCTCTCCAGGCGCAACTCGGCCAACCGTTTTCTAGTTTTGAAGCGCGTGATTCCCGCTGCCTCCTCGATAATGGCCCGCCGCTCGTGTGGTTTGGAGCTGAGCAGTTGCCCGATCCGCTCCTGCCCGATGATCGCGTAGCTCTCCGGTCCCAGCCCCGTGCCCATGAAGATGTCCTGAATGTCGCGCAACCGGCAGAGCTTGCCGTTCAGCAGGTACTCGCTCTCCCCGGTGCGAAACAGCCGCCGGGTTACCTCGATCTCGCCCTTCTGCAACGTGCGTTGAAACTTTCGGCGGCGAATCTTCAGCACCACCGCCTGCGGGCCCTCGCCGGTCGTAATCGTCTGCGGACCAGCCCCTTCCGATCCCTCATTTTCCGGTGCCTGCCCCACCGCGAACGGCTGCCCCGGCTGCTCGTTGGCAATAATCTCCTCGACCTCGGCGGCTCGCTGGCGGCGCGCTTCTTCCTCGTCCCAGTCCGCCGGGCCCTCGTGATCGATCTTCACCAGCGGCTCCACGGGAATCGGTCCTTCGTAAACCTCCGGATCGACCATCGTCAGCGTCACCTCGGCCATGCCCAGAGCCTTGCGCTCGTGCGTCCCCGCAAAGATCACGTCCTGCATATTGGCGCCGCGCAGGCTTTTCGCGCTCTGCTCGCCCAGCACCCAGCTCACCGCATCCAGGATGTTCGACTTGCCGCATCCGTTCGGTCCCACCACCACGGCAATGCCCGTGCCCGCCACGGTCAACTCCGTGCGGTCGCAAAAGCTTTTGAAGCCGAGGATGTGAATCTTCTTTAGTTTCAGCATGTGTACTCCGGGATGTTGGGGTTGCGCCTACGGTTCCTGTTCGAAATCAAATCACACTAAAAACTGTCATCCTGAGCGAAGTTTGGCGCGCTTTTTGCGCCAAAAAGAGCCGAAGGACCTGCGGTTGTTCTTCGCGTGTGCCCCATCCATTTCGCGTTCTTTGCGAAATGGGTGGGAGACCACAATGATTCGCTCCACTGCGGGTGCCCCATCCATTTCGCGTTCTTTGCGAAATGGGTGGGAGACCACAATGATTCGCTCCACTGCGGGTGCCCCATCCATTTCGCGTTCTTTGCGAAATGGGTGGGAAACCACGATGGTTCGCTCACTGTGTCCAGGTAAACCGTGGGTGCCCCAGGTCCCTCGCATTTGGGGACCTGGGAAACCACGAACCCATAGCGCCGTGTGCCCCATCCATTTCGCGTTCTTTGCGAAATGGGTGGGAGACCACGCGATAAATTTACCTTCCAATTACAAACTTTACGGAGCCTGGAGCGCAGGGTCAACGGTGGAAGACTGGGTATTTGTGGATAAGGGAGTCCTGAATTCCTGTTCTTGGAAAATCCTAAAAAAGAGTGCGAAATTGGGATTTTCTTAAAAGGTATCGTCGGGCTTTTGCACAGGTAATATGCAGCTTTGTCGCGACAAAACGTCAACTTGCCAACTTGCCATCTCCGCGCAGCGGAGGCTACAGCGGTTCCACAATTGTTGTACCCCGAAACCACTTCACTCAAGTGGCATTTTCCTCAAGAGAATGCCACCCTGCACGATGTCAGAAAGGGCACGTGAATTGTGGAACCGCTTTAACTTGCCGCACTTGTCAAGAACCTCTCCGAACCCCGCCCGCCTCTTTCACTATGATCCCACGTTGAGAGGTTGCGCTTGGACGTGGATCGCGGTGAGTCTTTCGCCCACTACTGCTCATAAATAAAGACTGACGGTCAGTTCCTTCCCGTAGATAATGAAGAACATAGATTCCCGCAATCCTGAGGAGTGCTCCGTGTCGTCCGACCAACCCAGGAAGCGTCTGCAAGACATCTTCCTCGATCCCAAAGCTATCGCGGCTCTATTCGCTTCGGCGATTGCGGCGATTCTCTTTATTATCAGCCTTGAATTCGATCTCTGGGCAAAACTGCCGGATGCGATCAAGTCGAGAGCCACATCAGAGCAGCAACATACAGAAATTTTATTGGCCCTCTCGGCAGTCGTAGCCCTCCTGCTTTGGATAGCCTTCGCCATTCTCATCTCTCTCTGGAACCTTTGGTGGGACCGCATCAGGCATCCTGACGGCAAGCCCAAACAGGGTAAGATGGCCATCTACGTGGCGGAACTCAAGGGCGATGACAAAGAGAGGTCACACCGCACCCATATCCTGCAATCCCTTAAACAACAGTTGGGCGACAGCGTCCAGATTCTGCGCGCCGGCATCGAACTCCGCGCCCAGGAGACAGGCAATCCGGAAGGCGACGCGCGCGCCGCCATCCGGCGAGGTCATAAGTACCTCAATCACAAAAAATATAAGGGTGACTTGCTTATCTGGGGACAAATCATCATGCCCCAAACCCATAAGGAGATTAAGCTCGTAGAACTCCACTTCACCTCAGACGCTCATGATGGTGCGAAACACCTGCGGTTCGCATTCACCAAAAGAATGTTTCTCAAGCCAGATTTTGGACCCGAATTGGCCACAACTCTTGCCGCCATCGCCGCGCAGATGGTGCAAGAGACGCTCGATCATAGCAAGTACCATGCCGATGAACTCAAGCCTGTAGCTGAAAAGCTTAGAAAGATTGTCGAGAATTTTCCCGCATCTATGGGGCAGGACCATCGGGAGCTACTTCTGCAGTCTTATGCAGACGCAGAGCTCACAATTGGAGAACAGCGCGGTGACGTGGATGCGCTCAAGAGGACCATCGCGGCCTATCATGAGGCGCTCAAAGTATATCCGCAGGAAAAGAATCCGCTCTTGTGGGCCATGACGCAAACTAATCTCGGCAATGCGCATTACGCGCTCGGCGAACGCGATACTGGGAAAGAACAATTGAAGTCTGCCGTTACAGCCTTTCGCAAAGCGCTCATTGTATGGACGCAGGAAAAAAGTCCGCTCCAGTGGGCCATGACACAGAGCGACCTTGGCAATGCGCTTTATGCGCTTGGTGAACGCGAGGCAAATAAAAAACAATTGATGTCTGCTGTTGTAGCCTATCGCAAGGCGCTTAAGATTTGGACGCAGAATAAGTATTCACTCCAGATGGCCGTGACGCAAAGCAACCTCGGTAATGCACTCTATGCTCTCGGCGGGCGCGTTAGTGGGACAGAAAACTTGGAAGCTGCCGTTGCAGCCTGCGTCGAAGCGCTTAAAGAATGCACGCGGAAGAAGGTTCCGCTCGACTGGGCAATGATACAAAGCAGCCTCGGTCATTTGCATAGTCTACTCAGTGAACGCAAGGATGGGACAAAGTTCCTGGAAGATGCGGTTGCGGCCTATCGTGAAGCGCTCAAGGAACGGACGCGCAAGAAAGTTCCGCTCCAGTGGGCAGTCACACAAAATAACCTCGGCGTCGCTCTTGTGAGACTAGGCGAGCGCGAGCGCAGGACAGAACAATTTGGAGTCGCGGTAACGGTCTGTAGCGAAACGATTAAAGAATGCAAAAGCGAGAGGATTTCGTTTGACTCGGCAAAGACGCAGAATAACATCGGCAATGCGCCCTTAAATCCCGACGGTGACGTAGCCGGAACAGAACGATTGACAGCTCAGTTTGTAGCCTGCCGTGAAGAATTTAAAGAGTCAAGTAATGAGATGGATCCACACGAGCAGGTAAGAATACAAAGCAGATTCGGGATGTTGATATCAAGCTTCGCTGGGCATGAGATTGGGAAAAAACGCTTGAGAGCCGCGGAAGCGGCATATCGTGAGGCGCTCGGTGTGTTAACGCGGGAGAGTTTTCCTCTTCGGTGGGCCGCGACGAAGGGCAACCTCGGCCTCGCACTTGAGTCGATGGGGAAATTGGATAAGGCGGCTGAATCCTACCGAGATGCGTTGACAGTTCTTACGCACAGGAATCACCGTCCAATGTTCGAGACGATTACTCGCAATCTCGCCCGCGTCCTTGAGAAGCAGCGCGCCGTGAAAGTGAGCAAATAGCCGGAGGGTGCTGGGAGCCGTCTTCCCATCACAGGTGTCCGCCTGCACGGGCAGTCTTTGCAGATAATTACCTTTACTCGGCGCACAATCAATGTATGAACACCGACAAGAGCATTGGGCTGTTACTGACAACTGAAAACTGAAAACTGAAAACTGTACCCCCCTCCCCCCTCTAAAAATAAATAAATAAATTTAAACCTTGCAGATAATTATTAACCTGCTCATAATCAATAACTTGCGTGGAATTATAGCCTTTTCTCCCTCCTGAAAGCCTTGCAGATAATTTTAACCGGCTTGCAATCAATACTTTGTGAGGTATATTTCATATTTTCTTGATTCCCAGGCTTCGCAGATAATTTCAAATTCAATGCTTTATGACGAATTTTTGCGTCGATGCACATTCCACGTTGGTGGCTGAAGCTGTCGCGCGCTGCCGTTTGTGGAGATTCAGTTGTTTGTTTATTCACTGCGCCGCGGGACAGACGCACGCTTTGAATGTCTGTTGCGTGTGATTCGACAGCGTGCAGACATACTGCGGCCAGGCCAAGCGGAGCAAAGGCGTCGCGAAGCCCACGGAAAAATCTTCGATGTAATTCTGGCTGGCCGGAGTTATTGCGACGGGATCGGCGGCAAAACCGGCGATGAGCTGGCTGACAGAAGACGATGTAAATTCCGCTTCATGATAGCTGCGCGCAAAATCGTATTCTTCCGTCCACGCGGCGCCGACACCGCTTTGGTTCGATGCGGCGAAAACTTTGTAGTCCACCAATTCCGCGGAAGAGGGATCGATCTGCGCGACAGTGATGGAGGGATGATTTCCATTGATGGGCGAGATAGACGCGACCATCTTGACTGCGACGTTCTTGCCGGATGCGGGATTCTGGCCGTCATCCTTCAGCAGGCGCAGCTCGTCCATGTGCGTGTGACCAAAAATGGCTAACTCGACGACATCGCTGAATTCGGCGATCACGTCCGCCATTTTTTCCGAAGAAAGAAACATGACTGGACTCTTTCCGCCGCAAACATCCACCATCTTGGTCACTGTTGAATGCAGATCAACACCCGGCGGAATGTGGCCCATCACCCAAATCTTCTGCTTGTTGGCGCGAGCCTCGGCAAGTTGCTGTCGAAGCCAGGTAAGCTGCTCGTCGGCTGCGCTCTGATCGGCATTGCCAGAGCAGGTAGCGTACTTGCTCGACATGAAAAGATCATTCAGCACCAGCAGGCGCGCATTCTCGATGGGCGCGGGCAGGGAGACGCTGTAATAGCCGCCAGCCGCGAAGCTCTCTTCAGCGCCTTGACGCTCCGATGCGGGAAAATATTTGGTTACTTCTTTGCCGGTAACCGCCAGAAACTCGCTGTGAGCATCGAGCCGGTAGTCGCCGCAATCGGAGTCGTTGTTTCCCAGGGCTGCATAGACGGGCACATTGGGAAAGGCGCCGTATAACTCGCCCATCACATAGTCCAGCGTCTTTTCTACGAACGCTCGATAATCGGCAGGCGTGGATTGAGGAAAGAGCGTTTTGAATTTGCATTGAAATGCATGGGAGAGGAGATCGCCGCTTAAGGTGACAAACTTTACGCCGGCGGCGTGGCTGCGCATAACCTTCAAGCTGGCGTCGAAGAGCGCAAAGGAAGTATCGACTCCGCGTGCATGACAGCTCTGTTGCAACGCGGCAAATCGTTGCTGCTGATCGGGCGAGGGTGCCGCGGCGAGAATGGCCTTCCACTCGCTGACCGGCGCGCTGGCGAGTTGCGGAGCTTTGGCCGGATCCCAGAACGGCTCGAAGTGAATGTCGCTGAGCAGGAGAGCAGGGATAGTGGCTTTGGCTGGCTGCGCCTTATGCAGTGCTTGATTTGTTGCGACGGGCCGGCCGCTTTGTGCTAGGGCCGCGCTGGTCAACAGGAGTATGCAAGCCAGAGCGATTTGCTGTACGGCAGCGATGTGCAGGATGCGGATTGCAAGATTCCGTTTCATCGATGCTCTTTGGCTTCCGGTGAACACTGAACCCTCAAGCATGGTCGGGGAAACAGTGATTGTGGGTTTGACACGAAAGTTAGCTTACGCGCTCAATGACAATAGATTCGAGAACGACGGGCTTTTTGGGCTTGTCTTGAGAGCCGCGCGGAACTTTGGAGATTTTCTCCGCGATCTCCTGGCCCTCGACAACTTCGCCGAAGATGGTGTGGTGGCCGGTGAGGTGAGGAGTGGGAGCCACAGTGATGAAAAACTGGCAGCCGTTGGTTCCAGGGCCGCTGTTGGCCATGGCCAGCTTGCCGGGCTTGTCGAACCTGTGCGGCGAGCCCTTGGTTTCGTCCTGGAAGCGGTAGCCGGGTCCACCCATGCCGGTGCCTGTGGGATCGCCGCCCTGAATCATGAAGTCGGGAATGACGCGATGGAAGATAGTGCTATCGAAGAGCTTGCCGGTGGACTTCTTGCGAGTGGTGGGATGTGTCCACTCCTTGGCGCCTTCAGCTAACTCGATGAAGTTCTTGACGGTGATGGGCGCGTCCGACTCGAAGAGGCGAACGGTGATCTTGCCTTCGGTGGTGGAAAAGACGGCGTAGGTTCCTGGTGCTAGGGACATGATTTTCCTCGTTTGACTAGGTTATATAGACCGGTTAATTGCCCAATGAAAAGATGACATTAATGGTTGTATGGACTTCAATCGGCTTTCCCTGCAGCAGAAACGGGCGGTAACGCCAGCTTCTAACGGAATCGAGTGCGGCCTGTTGAAGCTGCTCTGGACCAGAGATGACTTTCAGATCCTGGATCTTGCCGTCAACGCCAATGACCGCCTCCAACACAACCGTTCCAGAGATACCGGCTTGGCGGGCATTGACTGGATATTCGGGTTGTGTCTTATGTGCCAGCATCCCTACCATGACGCCTCCGGAGACATTAATGTGCTTTGGTAATTCAGTGGCGGGTTGCGGAGTTGCGTTGGGATCGGGCGGCAACGGCTGGCCCTCGACGCGCAGGATGGTCACGTTCTTGATAACCACTGGCGTGAGCGGCTTGTCATTGCTGTCGCGCGGAACATTGACGATGGCCCTTTCGACGAGGATGCCGGCGGCGTCGCACTGGCCGAAGATCGTGTGGTGGCCGTTGAGCCAGGGAGTGGGCGCATCCGTGATGAAGAACTGGCTGCCGTTGGTGTTGGGACCCGAGTTGGCCATCGCCAGACGGCCGGGCACATCGAAGTTCAGATTGGGATCGATCTCATCTTCAAATTGATAACCGGGATCGCCCATGCCGGTGCCAGTGGGGTCGCCGCCCTGAATCATGAACCCAGGGATGACGCGATGAAAGATTGTGCCGTAATAAAGCGGCTTGTTGTGCTGCTTTTTGCCCGTCGCGGGGTCGGTCCAGTCTTTCGTGCCCTCGGCCAGAGAGATGAAGTTGGCCACAGCTTTGGGCGCCTGCCGCTGGAAGAACTGGCAGGTGATGCGACCCATGGAGGTATCCATCACTACAATGGGGCCATTGGGATGGGTCATGGCGGCAGCGGTGGCCGCGGGCGCGTCGGGAAGATCGTTTGAAGAGGTTTGGGCATAAGCTGCGGCAACAAAGGCCACGGCCAGGGCGGAAAGGAGGAGTGTGCGTTGGAGTTTCATGACAATTCTGAGGTTAAATCATGCGGCGGGGACGTGCCAACGATCAGCAGCCCTTCTTGCAGCGGGCCATGATGGCGGCGTGGAGGCGCTCCTGCAAGCCGGCGGGCAAGTCGTAAATTTCATGAGAGCGGTAGATTTCGATGGTCTTCTTCGTAGTGTTGAGTATGACCTCGCAGTGACCGCAGCGGCCTAGGTGAGTTTGCAATTCGGCGCGCATCTCGGGAGTCACCGAATCGTCAATCAGGTCGTCGAGATGTGCGAGAAACTCTTTGCAGGTCACTTTTCTGTCCCCGTTTCTCCAGATCTCGTTTCTTTGGGCCTCTTGTTCTTGCGGAAGTAGCGGCTCAGTCGCTCGCGCAATTGCAGCCGCGCGCGCAGCAAGCGCGACTTGACGGCGGGAATGCTCAGCCCCAGCGTCTCCGCCGTCTCTTCGGTTGAAAGTCCTTCCACATCCCGTAAAACGAACACGATACGAAACCCCTGTGGCAACCCCTGGATGGTTTTGCGCAGAATCCCGGCCAACTCGGCCTGATTGTAATTCTGCTCCGGATCGGGCGCCCAATCAGCCAGATCGCGGGGAACGCTGCCCTCTTCGGTCTCGATGTCCTCGTCAATCGAAACCATTTTGCCCGTTCGGCGCTTGCGCAGCCGCATCAGGCTTTCGTTGACCGCGATCCGCACCAGCCAGGTGTAAAACTTGGAATTGCCCTGAAACTGCTCGAGCTTTTCGTACGCCTTCAGGAAGGCGTCCTGCATGACGTCCTCGGCATCCTCGCGATTTTGCGTGATGTGCTGGGCGATGCGAAATAGCTGGCGCTCGTACTTGCGAACCAGCAGATCGTAGGCCGATACATCGCCGCCGCGCACCCTTGCAACCAGGGCAACGTCTGGATGCGGCTCGAGTTCTCCTGCAATCGATTGGATGGTCGGCATGGGCAATGGTTGCAAAAACAGCAAGACCGGCTGCAAATTTCTCGTTGGGGTCCGTAGATAAGTGTACCGGATGACGCGGTAGTGGACCAAACGGAAAGCGTACATCTTGGGCAAGGTTCAATTCGGCGGAGCTGTCCCACTTTGCGACGATTGCGGTAACGCAAGTGGTTCGTGGTTGCCGCATCCGGGGCAAGGCAAATTAAAGTGAAGAGATGAGGTTCGCATCTTCCCCAACTACCGTTTCGCAGGCGGCTTCTCGCTTTTTGGCTGGTTTGCTCTCCTTTTTGTTGATCGTGCTGCCGGTTGCGGGGCAATCTACGGACGGCTCGGCAACCAAGCCAGCCGGACAGGCATCCACCACAACGAAGAAGAAGCCCGTGCAAGATACAAAGAAGCCGGCCCAAACGAGCAAAAAGACCACGAAGCCCGCAGGCCGGACCGGCAAGGCAGCCAAGAAGCCTGTAAGTCCTGCTGTCAGGGCGGCCAGGCGCGCGCGGACGGCGCGCATCAAGCTGGCCTTTGTGGCCTCGACTGAGTTGCGGCCCATGGCCCAGCAACTGGCCACGATGCGCACGCCGGCGGCATATGCGGGCGTGACCAAGTATGCGCATCAGCATAGCGGCGAAGCCGCGGCTGCGGCTTATCTTGCGCTGGGCCACGCTTATCTGCTGGACAAGCGCTACGAGGAGGCGGCTGCCGATTTTCGGCTGTCTCGGCAGGCAGGCACGGAGCTGGCTGATTACGCCGACTTCCTGGGCGCGAGCGCCAATCACGAGGCGGGCAATGAATCGGCGGCAGAAGCGTCGCTGCACGGCTTTGCTCAACGCTATCCGGAGAGCATCTTTGTTGCCCAGGCGCCGGAGCTGGAGGCCGATGCGCTGCTGGCAATGAATGATGCGACTGGCGCGAAGCGAGTGCTGGCGGCAGCAGCGAATACAACAGCGGCAAACCGTATCGGCTACCAACTGGCACAAGGGCAGGTTGCGTTTGCGTTGGGAGAGTCGCAACAGGCCGAAAGCCTCTTCAAGCGGTTGCTGCTGGCGCATCCATTGAGCCCGGAGTCGGAGATTGCGCGGGCAAAACTTACCGAAATGGGCGCGGAGACCAGCCTGACCACGGCCGAACTGCGCAGCCTGGGCGATGCCTACTACAACGCCGGCCATTACGCCGATGCGAGCGCGCAATTCCATGCACTGGCCAGGCAACCAGGCCTCGACGCAAAAAGCCGCGCGGGCTTTGCCGTGGCCGCCGCGGCCTGCGACCTAAAGCTGAAGCGGCTGACCAAGGCCCATGCCGAAGAGCTGCCCAACACGCCGGACGAGAACGGCGCGCGGCGGCTCTACCTGCTGATGGAACTGGCGCGGAGCCGCAGTGATCTGGACGACGTGAAACGTATCATTGCGGAGCTAGAGTCCAGCTTCCCGCAGAGTCCGTGGCTGGCGGAGGCGCTTTACTCCAGCGGCAATCTGTATTTGCTGCGGCGCGATTATGCAGCCGCGGTGGAGTACTATAGCGCACTGGCCACACGCTTTCCTTCGAGCAAATACGCCGCGACGGCGCACTGGCGGGCGGGCTGGCTAAGTTACCGGCTGGGGCTTTACGCCGATGCGGCGCGCCTCTTCGACGCGCAGATCCGGCTCTATCCTGGCGCAATAGAAACGGTGGCGGCGCTTTACTGGCGCGGGCGTTTGTATGAAACGCAGGAACACAAGCCAGACCTGGCCGCGGCCAATTACCGCACTCTACTGCGAGCTTACCCGCACTACTTTTATGCGCAGATGGCCCGGCAACGGCTGGCCGCGCTGGGGAATGCCCAGCCCGCGCCGCAGCCGCAACTGGACCATTTTCAAGCTCCGCCCGTGCCGCCGCTCGAGGAGAGCTTTCCCGCTGACAGCCCGCATCTGGCCAAGGCGCGCCTGCTGGCCAACGCGGGCTTGAGCGAATACATTGCGCAGGAGATTGCCGCCGACCCGGATTCTTCCAGCTGGAGCGCGCTGGCCGAGGCGCAAATCTACGCCTCCTATGGCGAGAACTTCCGCGCCATGCGCGTGATCAAGAGAGCTCTGCCCTCGGCCGCCACGGCGTCCATTCAGTCCATCCCGCTGGCTTACTGGCGCATCCTCTTCCCTGAGCCTTGGTGGGATACGATCAAGGCCGAGTCAGCCAAAAACAATCTTGATCCGTATCTGGTAGCCGCTCTGATTCGCCAGGAGTCGGAGTTCAACCCCGCGGCTATCTCCCACGCCAACGCCTGTGGGCTGATGCAGTTGCTGCCCGCGGTGGGCAAGTCAATGGCGCGCCAGGAGGGAATCGAGCACTTCCAGACCTTCCAACTCTTCGATCCGACAACCAACATCCGCCTCGGAACCCGCTACCTGCGCAGAACGCTGGACAAATTCGGCGGAGTGACGGAGTACGCGCTGGCTGCCTACGACGCCGGAGACGAACGGGTGCGCGAGTGGCAGGACGCAGGTCCGTACCAGGGCATGGACGAGTTCATCGAATCGATCCCCATCACCGAAACCCGCGAGTATGTCGAGATCATTATGCGCAACCTGGAAACATACAAGGCAATCGACGCATACGCCGGCTCGCAGGGAAGAAAGACTGCAAAGCAATGAAGGCAGCGAGTAAGCGTGCACTTCGCGTTCATTAGCGAGTTAGCGAAACGGCCCCGCGTTGCAGGTCTGTTTCTGTTAGCAAGTCAACGAAAAATCCATTTGCCGGTTGCGTTCTCAGGGCACAGCACCCGGAAAATCCGGGAAAAAACCGGATTTTCCGGCTATTATCAGAGGCCAAATCTCACGATGTGGGAGATTTTGGGCTAAAAAATTTCCACAGGCGTTGATTTCAAAGGAGTAAAAAAACATCTGCAAGGTTTCAGGAAAAAATTTATACCCAAGGGGGGTATAGGTGGGGAGGGGGGTGGGGGTGGGGGTCCCTTGGACTAAGGACTAGGGACTAGCCACCCCAACGACGAAGACCTGTCGTTGGGGACCCCGGCAGTGGTCAGTAACGGCCCGTGGCTGTAGTCATGTTTCATGCTTTGATTGTGCGCCGGGAGGGGGTAATTATCTGCAAAGCCTGGCACCGTTTCGCGATATGAACGCAAAGAGATATGTACCCGCCAGGTAAAGCGCTACTTCAAGGTCAGAACAGCCGTTGCTGATTCTGTCTTATATGTTAGGCCCTGGTCTTTTTCAAAACCACTGAATCCCTGTGGTGCCTTGATCACCCAGAGCTTTTTGTTGAGCATCCCTTCATTCGAGATACCGCGAATCAAGTACACATAAATTTCGTCACCTACCCAGGCGGCGAGGTAGTTATTTGCGGAATCTTCAACAAGATGTCCCGCAGCAATCTGTTTCACCGTCGAGAACTCAAAAGATTCGCAATCATGCTTCTTAGTGGGCAATTTGACACCGCGCATATCAATGAACGAAAGAGTACCGCTACGGCCGTCTGAATGGTAAAACGAATCGTAAATCACGAATCCATTCATGCCGCTTTTAGTCATGATTTGCATAAGTTGTTCCGGCATAATTTTTCCCGCTGAAATCTCGAAATCAACCGCCATCCCTAGATTGTGCGCATCAAGGTAATCGCCAGACACTTCTTGCAGAGGACCGGGCGCAAGCCCTTCCAAGACCTTGCTCACCTTCAGATCGGGACTGATTTTGTAAATCACGATGGGAGGCGATTGCCGGTAGTGGGGATGATACAGAATAACGAGTTCCTTCGAACCGTCGTTATCGACGTCAACATCCAGAAAGCCCTCAACACGGGTTCTGTAGTGAGCGTCGCCGAAGACTTCCGGGTAGTCCTTTTCAAGCAAATATTTCTTAAACGCTTCCAGGCGTGGGTTATCCTGCTGAGCAAAGGCGCAGCCGAAGAGCGAGCTGGAGAGTAACAAGAAAAGCGCTAATACACGCCTCATAACGTATACCGTTCCTTTCCATGGCGGAATAATGGGCAGGATACCCTTCCGCCAAACACTATACAGGATGTTCCGATAATAGGTAGTGGATCAGTTCGAAAAAGCAATCCCACAGTGGCTAAAGCCCGCGGTTTATTTTGTGCGTTTTCGGCACGGCTGAAGCCATGCCCTGATACAAAGCATATATCCCACCCTTCCGCGAAGAACGCGGAAGGATGGGGCACCCTGATTCTGGTTCTTTCCTGCACCCAGGCACGTGGGTCACCCGTCTCCGGGGCGGCTTGCCCATTGACCCGTCTCGGATAGTAAGATGAGGAAGTTGGCTGCACGTCTGCGCAAGCCCATCGACACGGTCTTGAGAGCCGGACTCCTGTTGAGGGCTATTTTTTTGGGGGAAGCCGTAAATGTCCCGAATCGTTGAGATTACCGAACTGGCGCTGCGAGATGCGCATCAGAGTTTGCTGGCCACACGCATGTCTTTGGACGACATGATTCCGGCCTGCGAAGACATTGACAATGCCGGCTACTGGTCGGTGGAGTGCTGGGGAGGAGCAACCTACGATTCCTGCATCCGTTTTCTGAATGAGGACCCGTGGGAACGTCTGCGCACCTTCCGCAAGCTGATGCCCAAGACGCGCTTGCAGATGCTGCTGCGCGGCCAGAACCTGCTGGGCTACCGGCACTATGAAGACGGGGTGGTGGAGCGCTTTGTGGAGAAGGCCGCCGTCAACGGAATCGACGTCTTCCGGATTTTTGACGCGCTCAACGACATACGCAACCTGAAGACAAGCATCGATGCGGTGAAGAAGACCGGCAAACATGCGCAGGGCGCCATTTGCTATACCATCAGCCCACTGCACACCATTGAGGCTTATGCCGAGAGGTCCGAGCAGTTGCGGGAGATGGGATGCGATTCGATCTGCATCAAGGACATGGCCGCCCTGCTGAGGCCGCAGCCCGCCTATGACCTGGTGAAGGCCATCAAGAAGAGGTGCGGCACGGATACGCTGGTACATGTGCACACGCACGCGACGACGGGAGTCACCATGGCCTCTCTGATGAAGGCCATCGAGGCGGGATGCGACATTGTGGATACCGCGGTCAGTTCCCTATCGCTGGGCCCGGGGCATAACCCCACGGAAAGCCTGGTCGAACTGCTGGAAGGAACCGGATATGAGACGCGCATCGATATAGAGCGCGTAGTGCGCGCATCGAACCACTTTGCCAAGATTCGGCCGCGCTACAAGGAATTCTTCAGCGAGAATATCGGCGTGGATACGGAGATCTTCAAGAGCCAGATTCCGGGCGGAATGATCTCCAACATGGAAAGCCAACTCAAGGGACAGGGCGCGGGCGACCGGCTGAAGGAAGTCCTTGAGGAGGTTCCCAGGGTTCGCAAGGATTCCGGGTATCCGCCACTGGTGACGCCTACCAGCCAGATCGTCGGCTCGCAGGCTGTTTTTAATGTGTTAATGGGCAAGTACAAGGTGCTGACCGGAGAGTTTGCCGACCTGATGCTGGGTTATTACGGGGCAACGCTTGGCCCGAAGGACCCCGTGGTGCTGAAGCAGGCCGAGGCTCATGCGAAGAAGCCTGCGATTACGGTACGTCCCGCCGACCTGCTCAAGCCGGAGTGGGAGAGCCTGAGCGCCACCGCGAATGCCTTGAAGGGCGCGAATGGCAGCGATGAGGACGTGCTGACCTATGCCATGTTTCCCAAGGTGGCGCCCGGTTTCTTCGAGAGTCGCGCCCAGGGCCGCAAGAGCGTGGGCAAAGATCCATCGAGCAGCGCAGCGGAGGCGAAAGCCCCGGAGCTGAAAGCTCCTGCGGCCGGCGGCGGCGGAGCTGCGTTGAGCGGGAAAGTGAATTATGTGATTACGCTGAACGGCAAAGAGCACCGGGTCACCGTGGCCGCGGAGAAATAGCTGTATCCCACCCTAGCCGCAAAAACAAGAACGCGGCGAGGGTGGGGCACCAAGAATAAACGGTTCATGTTTTCCCACCCTTTCACCAGAAAAAAGGCGAAAGGATGGGGCACGGAATCTCGGAATTCAAGGCCGGATTAATAGAATGCCGATGGATTCAGGAGCAAGAATGGCAAAGCAGGATAAAAGTCAGAAGACCATGGCCGAAAAAATCTCCGGCCTTGACGCCAAGCGCGCGGAACTCAAACTCGGCGGCGGGCAGGAGCGCATCGAGAAACAACATGCGAGCGGCAAGCTGACGGCGCGGGAACGCATTGCAAGGCTGGTGGACACGGGCAGCTTTCAGGAGATCGGGCTGTTTGCGTTGCATCGGTCCACTTATTTTGGGATGGCCGACAAAGAGATGCCCGCCGACGGCGTGGTGACCGGATGCGCGAAGATCGACGGCCGCCAGGTGCATCTGGCCAGCCAGGATTTTACCGTGGGCGGCGGCTCCGCCGGCGAGACGCACAACGACAAGGTCGTGGATATGATGCGCCTCTCGTTGAAGACGGGCAGCCCGTTTGTCGTCATCAACGACTCCGGCGGCGCGCGCGTGCAGGAGGGCATTGACAGCCTAGCCGGATACGGGCGCGTTTTTTACCACAATGTTCTGCTCTCCGGAGTGGTGCCGCAGATTTCGATTATCTGCGGACCCTGCGCGGGCGGCGCGGTGTACAGCCCGGCGCTGACCGACTTTGTGATTCAAACGCACAAGGCGCGCATGTTCATCACCGGGCCGAAGGTGATCAAGCAAGTCACCGGCGAAACAGTCAGCGATGAGGAGCTGGGCGGCCCGCAGGCGCATATGAATTACTCGGGAGTAATTCATCTTATCGCGCGGGATGACGAAGATGCGGCGCAAATCTGCCGGCGGCTGCTCAGCTTTTTGCCCTCCAACAACCTTGAAGATCCGCCCCGCTTGGCCTTCAATCTGCCGATTGAATCCGATGCGGAGATGCGCGGAATTGTTCCGGTGGATAACAAGGCTGTTTATGATGTGCGCGATGTGATTACGCGCGTTGTGGATTATCAGGATTTCTTCGAGATACAACCGGGGTATGCCGCAAATATAGTTATTGGTTTCGGACGGCTGCAAGGAAGGCCGGTGGGCATTATCGCCAGCCAGCCGAATCATCTGGCAGGCGTGCTGGACATCAATGCCTCGGATAAGTCGGCGCGCTTTGTCCGCTTCTGCAACGCCTTCAACATTCCGCTGATTACGTTTGTGGATGTGCCGGGCTTTCTTCCGGGGGTGGAGCAGGAGCGCGGCGGCATCATCCGTCATGGGGCCAAGCTGTTGTTTGCGTATTCGGCGGCTACGGTGCCGAAGATCACCGTGGTGCTGCGCAAGGCCTACGGCGGCGCGTATATCGCCATGTGCTGCAAAGACCTGGGCGCGGACCGCGTGGTGGCGTGGCCCACGGCAGAGATTGCAGTGATGGGCGCGGAAGGCGCGGCGGAAATTGTATTCCGGCGCGAGATCGATGCCGCCGAGGATAAAGCAGGCCGCCGCCAGGAACTGGTGGACGAGTATCGAGAGACATTTTCCAATCCTTATGTCGCGGCAGGCCGGCGATTGGTGGATGACATTATCGATCCCGCCGAGACCAGGAAGGTTTTGGCGGATGCTCTGGAATCGCTGCACACCAAGCAAGAGTTGCGCCCCGGGAAGAAACATGGATTGATTCCATTATGACGAGGAGCCGCGCGTGGCAGTGAGTGCAAAAGATATGATTCAGGCCGTGTCTGAACGGCAACTGGCAATGGAACGCCAACTGGACGAGCTTGCCAGCGCCGTCAAGGCTTTGCAGGCTCGCGTGGCCGAACTCAGCCAGCCGCAGGCTTTGCAGACGGCGGGCGCTCCAGCAGTCGGAGTGAAAACTGCGGCTGACACGGAATCGGTACCTCGGGAAACAGGGCGGGAAACAGGGGAAGTTACACCTGAAATGCTGGTGGTGATTGCCGCGGCCGTGACCGCATTTCTGGGCAAGAAGGTTCGCATTCGCTCGGCAAAGATGCTGCAATCTCCCTGCGAAGTTGTTAATTTATGGTCTCATCAGGGACGGGTGCTCATTCATGCCTCCCATCATCCACGGATCAGGCGCTGAGCAGCGCAAGTTTGTAGAAGGAAGGAATTGGTTCACTTGAAACTTCAGATTGCAATTGACGGAAAGACCTATGAAGTCGAGGTTGAAGTCCTGGAAGATGACGCGCAGCCGCGCCAGGCGAGTTCTGGAATACAACAACCGTATTCCGGGACGATACAGTCCGTGCAGGCTAGTGCCGCGCCAGCACAGGCCGTGGCCGCGCAGGAGGCCGAGGACGAAAGCAAGGTTTGCCGCAGTCCCGTGACGGGCGTGGTGATCAAAGTGAATGTTGCGCCGGGTCAAGCAGTTCAAGCCAACGATCTGCTCATGGTGCTGGAAGCCATGAAGATGGAAACAAATGTTACGGCGCACAGCGCTGGAACAGTGAAGAGCGTGCGGGTGGCGCCGGGCGGTTCCGTAAAGTTGAATCAAGTAGTCGTTGAGTTTGAATGAGGGCAATTCATGAACGGCGTTGAAGAAGATTTGCATCTTGTTCCCGGAATCAAGTTCATCGATCACATAGCCATCGCCGTCAAGCAAGGCGAGCTTGACCGTCAGGTTGAGACCTACGAGATGCTGGGCTTTCATCTGGTGCATCGGGAAGAAGTGCGGGGAGCCGATCAGGTGCGCGAAGCTTTACTGCGCGTCGGCGATGGTCCTAACCTGATTCAATTGCTCGAGCCATTGACAGCGGATTCTCCGGTGCAAAAACTGATTGAGAGAAACGGCGGGCATGGCGGACTGTGCCATGTCGCTTTTCGCGTGGAGAGCGCGCAGCGGGCCTTCGACGCGATGAAGGCGAGCGGATTTCGATTGATTGACGAAGCGCCCCGCAAAGGCTCGCGAGGAACCACGGTGTTCTTTGTTCATCCCAAGTCGAGAACGGACATTCCCTTTGGATGCCTCATAGAAATTGTCGAAGACCCTGAAAGCAAGTGAAGTAATATGGCTAGCGATCATCTTCTTGAGGAGTTCCCACCCGTCAGCACCGAGAAGTGGGAGGAGGTTATCCGCAGGGATCTGAAGGGCGCCGACTACTCCAAAAAACTGATTTGGCAAACAGCGGAAGGGCTCGCGGTGAAGCCCTACTACCGGGCAGAAGACACTGCGGGATTGGAATATCCCGATGCGGCCCCCGGCGCTTTTCCTTATGCGCGCGGCGCTCGCGCAACCGGCGACTGGCGCATCCGGGAAGAGATCGATGCCGCCGATCCGGAAGAAGCCAATGGGGCTGCGCACAGCGCGGTGCTTGCCGGAGCCGAGGAAATCGCGTTTCGCAAAGCCAGCTTCGAGAATGGTTCAGAGCTGGAAATGCTACTAGCCGGCCTCGAAGAGATACCCGTGCATTTTGAAAATGCCGGCGAGCCGCAGCTTCGTCTTTTGATCGAGCGGCTGACCAGGCGGCGCGGGCTGTCGCATGTATCAACCGGCTGGAATCCGTTCACTAACCTGGACTTTGCGGCGGAAGTGATTGCGGCCGCGCCTTCGGCGCTTGTGCCCTTCACGATTCATGGCGAGGAGTTTGAAGAGACGGGAGCGACCACCGTCGAGGAAGCTGGATTTACGCTGGCGGCCGCGATCGATTTCATGGCCGGAATGCAAGAGCGCAAGGTGGATGCCGATCGGGCCGCGGCTTCGATTGCGTTTTCATTTTCAATGGGCGCAAACTTTTTCTTTCAGATTGCGAAGCTGCGCGCTTTTCGCATGATTTGGGCGCAAGCTGTGGAGAGCTTTGGCGGAAGGCG
>Ga0326727_10002369_pt1 | contig 64731 bp, 57 predicted proteins | sample MB2enrmetagenome_FD_207643 | JGI IMG/M metagenome (GOLD analysis project Ga0326727, IMG submission 207643) | Lab enriched peat soil microbial communities from McLean, Ithaca, NY, United States - MB29MY | ecosystem: Environmental > Terrestrial > Soil > Wetlands > Peat | place: USA: New York...
CGAACCGGCCTCCGACGGCCAGGACCCTGACCGCCTCGGCCAGCACTGCATCCGGGTCCGACGAGTGCTCTATCACCAGGCAGCACACGACGGCGTCGAACGAGCCGTCCCGGAACGGGAGGCGCTCGCCCACCCCGCGCACGTACACCGGCCCGCCGCCTTGGGCCACGGCGCTCGCGAGCTGACCGACCGACGGTTCGAGCCCGACGACGATCTCGTGCTCGGGGCCCTCCCGCAAGACACGCCGGGCGAGATGGCCTTCACCGCTCCCGAGATCGAGCACACGGACAGCGCCCTTTAGGTGCGACTCCGCGAGCGGAAGAATCTGCAGCTCGTATTCGAGGTCTGCCCCGTTGGTGAAGGTCTCGCGCCACCAGGTGGCGTAGCGCTCCCAGGGATCCTCTGTCGCGTTCATCCGGTTTTCGTCCCCCGCCGGGCGTGCAGGTGCTCGTAGACGGCGTGCGCCACCGCCTGCGGCAGCCAGGTGAGAGCACAGAGGTCCTCCAGGGACGCAGCCTGCACGGCTCTGACCCCGCCGAGCTCGGCGACCAGCCTTCGTCGCCGGGCCGGGCCGAGGCCCGCGATTCCGTCGAGCGCGCCGCGGGTCATCCTCCGTCCGCGCAGCTCGCGGTGGAACCCGATGGCAAACCTGTGCGCCTCGTCCCTGGCCTGCTGCAGCAGGTAGATCGCCTCGCTGTCACGGGGGATCTGGATAGGGCCCGGCCGGCCTGGCACGAACACCTCCTCCAGCTGCTTGGCAAGGGAGGCCACCGCGATCGTGTCCGTCAAGCCCAGCTCCTCGAGGACGCGCACGCCCACCCCGAGCTGCCCCTTTCCCCCGTCTAGCAAGAGCAGCTGGGGCGGATAGGCGAAGCGGGGGGCACGTCGCCGGCGCCCATCAACGACCTCAGCGCCCTCGGTCGCCACGTCGTGACCACCATCGCCATCGGTCCCGGCCGCGCCTTCGATGCCGGATGCGCCCGGCTGGATGTCGCTGAGCCGCCGGAGGCGACGGGTGAGCACCTCGTGCATGGCGCCGTAGTCGTCGTTTCCCTGGACGGCCGTCACCTTGAAACGCCTGTAGTCGCTTCGCTTCGGGAGCCCGTCCTCGAGCACGACCATCGAGCCCACGTAGTCGGTGCCCTGCATATGGCTCATGTCGTAACACTCGATGCGAAGCGGCGCCTCCTTCAACTCGAGAGCCTGCTGCAATTCCTCGATCGCTGTCGCGCGGCTCGTAAGGTCGCTTGCACGCCGCAGCCGGTGACGCTTCAGCTGCTCCTCCGCATTCTGGCGGGCCGTTGCCAACAGTTCACGCTTGCGCCCTCGCACCGGGACCCTCACTGTGACCCTGCCGGCGCGCAGGCCGGAGAGCCACGCCTCATAGGTGGCCACGTCCTCGGGCAGCTCGGGGACGAGCAGGTCCCGAGGGATCCCGATCGGCGTTTCCGCGTAGTGCTGCTCGAGCACCCTTCCGACGAGCTGCGGAGCTGTGAGCGGCTCCACCTTCTCGACGATGAAGCCATGGCGGCCGACAACACGTCCGCGCCGGACGTGGAAGACCTGCACGGCGGCCACGAGCTCGTCCTCGGCGATCGCGATGGCGTCGAGGTCCTCGGGGGCGTCGGTCACCATCTGTTGGCGCTCGACAGCGAGGCGGACCGTTGTCAGGCGATCGCGCAGGCGGGCCGCTCGCTCGAACTCGAGCTCATCCGCCGCCCGGCGCATCTCGGCCTCGAGGCGGTCGACGACCGGCTTGGTGTCGCCGTCGAGGAAGTCCATCAGCTCCGCCACGAGCCTGCGGTACTCCTCAGGGCCGACCGCGCCCACGCAGGGTCCCGAACACCGCTCGATGTGATAGAGCAAGCAAGGTCGTCCGAGAAGCTGGTGCCGCCTCAGTTTGGCGTCCGAGCAAGTCCGGATCGGGAACGACCTGAGCAGAAGGTCGAGCGTCTCCCGGATCGCGTACGCGTGGGCGTAGGGACCGAAATAACGGGTGTCCTTCCGCTTGGCGCCGCGCATGACCGTGGCCCTGGGCCATTCGTCGCCGACGGTGACCGCGAGGTAGGGGTAGCTCTTGTCGTCGACCAGGCGGATGTTGAAGCGAGGCCGGTGCGCCTTGATCAGGTTGTACTCGAGCATGATGGCCTCGACGTCGCTCCCGACGACGATCCACTCGACCGAGGCCGCCCGTTCCACCATCTGAGCGGTGCGCGGGTGCAGGTGGACCGGGTCCTGGAAGTAGCTGGAGAGGCGGCTGCGAAGCGACATCGCCTTGCCGACGTAGATGATCCGGCCGGCCGCGTCCTTGAACTGGTACGAGCCGGGAGCGTCGGGAACCGATTGCGGGCGTTCGAGCACTAGAGTGCAGGTTACGGCCGGCCTGGTATCCCGGCTGACATATTCGCTTCGTGACCGACATACCCGCGGTGGGCGACCAGGCTGTCCCCGCCGGCCGACAAACGAGGCGCTCCATAGGGGGTCACAGAAATGTTCCGCCTGCAGCCGCCGCTTCCCGACGACTACACCACGGCATCCAACGGCGAGCTAGTCGCGCGCGTCACCGCGGCCCGCTCTCGCCTAGGCAGGCGACTCGTCATCCTCGGGCACCACTACCAGCGTGAGGACGTCATCCAGTTCGCGGACAAGAGAGGAGACTCGCTCGGTCTGTCCCGTTTCGCAGCAGACCAGCACGATGCCGAGTTCGTCGTCTTCTGCGGGGTCCACTTCATGGCGGAGTCTGCGGACATCCTCACCGGCCCCCACCAGCAGGTGATCCTCCCTGATCTGAACGCTGGTTGCTCCATGGCGGACATGGCCAACCTCGACGACGTCGAGCAGATCTGGGACGAGATCGCAATGGTGACAGACATCGAGGCCGTCGTGCCCATCACCTATGTGAACTCGGCGGCGGCCCTGAAGGCATTCGTGGGCCGCAATTCCGGAGCCGTCTGCACCTCCTCGAACGCCCGCGCCGTGTTGACCTGGGCGCTCGACCTCGGCACACGAGACGGCGACGGCGGTCCGGCCGGTTCGCCGGGTCGACGGTCGGACTCCCCGAACAACCACCGCGGCGGAAACAAGGTCCTCTTCTTCCCCGACCAGCATCTCGGCCGCAACACCGCCTTCCAGCTCGGCTATGAAACATCTGAGATGCAGGTCATCGACCCTCGCAGACAGCTCGGCGGCCTGGCGGACGCCGACGTCAAAGAAGCCACCTTCCTGCTCTGGAAGGGTCACTGCTCGGTGCACCAGCGATTCCGCACCGAGCACGTCGACGCGTTCCGCTCCGAGCATCCGGATGGCATCGTGATCGTGCATCCGGAGTGCTCGCACGAGGTAGTCCAGATTGCCGATCAGGTCGGCTCCACGGACTACATAATCCGCGCGGTCTCCAGCGCTCCTGCAGGCTCGACGATCGCGGTCGGCACGGAGATCCATCTGGTCGACCGGCTCGCCCGCGAGCACCCCGACCGGACCGTGGTTTCGCTCGACCCTCTCGTCTGCCCATGCTCGACGATGTTCCGTATCGACCTGCCGCATCTCGCCTGGGTGCTCGATGGCCTCGTCGCGGGGGAGGTTCGCAACCGCATCACGGTCGACGAGGCCACTGCCGCGGACGCTCGGGTAGCCCTCGAGCGCATGCTCGCGATCGCATGAACCAGTCCACTCGACGGGCTCTAGCCTGAGCCCATGACATACGAAGGCCTTACAGGATCGGAGACCGCCGAGATCCGCCTTGCCGTCAACGGTTCGCGCGACGCGACGGCCCGACTCCTCTCCGCGCTCGCGGCCATCGACGACCTGGACGTGACCCGGCCGAGCCTCCTGCCGGACTGGACGGTCGCCCACGTGCTCACTCACCTCGCCCGCAACGCAGACTCCTTCGTGCGGATCCTCCGAGCAGCCAGCGAGGACGCTCAGGTGCCCCAGTACCCGGGTGGTGCCGCCGGACGCAAGCTGGAGATCGAGGAAGGTGTCAAGCGCGCGGGCCAGGCGATCTTGGAGGACCTGGCGGCCTCGGCAGCGCGCCTGGATGCGACGTGGGACGAGGTGCCCGAAGCCGTGTGGCAGCGTCAAGGCCTGCGTGCCGACGGCTCCCCGCTCCCGTGCCGTATCTTGCCCATCTCGCGTTGGCGGGAGGTCGAGGTGCACCACCTCGACCTCGGTCTCGGTTACGCGGTCTCGGATTGGCCAGCCGAGTTCGTCAAAATCGACCTGCCACACGCCTTGGATCGTGTGCCCGAGCGGCTCGGGGATCCCGCACAGGGCGCCGCGTTCCTGGCCTGGATCTACGGCCGTGCCGATGGGCCGTCCGGCTTCGCGCTACGGCCGTTCTGAGCGTCGCGTGAGCCCCGGGGGCGGGCTTCAGGCCTCTATCAGCTCTATCCTGTTGCCGAACGGGTCGGCCACGTAGCAACGACGCACGCCCGTGAGCTCCTTGTCCCAGGTGACCGGGTGTCCGCCATCCGCGAGCGCCTCGACAAGACTGTCGAGGCGCTCGATGACGAGCGCGGGATGGGCCTTCCCCGCCGGCCGGAATCCAGGCTCGACTCCCAGGTGGACTCTGACCTCCTGGTTCTCGAACCAACACCCGCCGCGCCTCGCGAGAACAGGCGGCTTGGGGCGGACCTCAAGGCCGAGGATCCCGCCATAGAAGGCCTCCGCTTCCGCCTCCATCCCTGCGGGCATCGCTACCTGGACATGGTCGAGGCGGACGACCCGGTGACCCGGACGGGCGTCTTGGCCTCCGCCCGGCGACGTCACTCCGGGGACCGACGCCAGCTGCGATGCGATTAGCTCCCTGTCCTCCTCGTCCTCGAGGGTGTCGATGACCTCCCGGGACAGCGCAGCCCAGTGGTCACGCTGCGCAAGGTTCCCGGCCGCGGCATGGGCTCGGGCCATCCCCTCGTAACAAGAGGCGAGCTGCCAGTCGGTCCAGCCGTTGCGAACGACGCGCTCTAGCGCACGCTCCGCCCTCGAAAGCGCTAGGCCTGCGTACCCAAGCAGGCTCGCCACATGCGCGATCTGCCAGTCACCGACCGCGCGCTGTTCGTCGCCGCCGATCGAATCCCACAGGTAGCGAGAGGTGAAGGCGGCGGCGAGCATCTCGTCGTCATCGGCAAGGCTGCGGTCGGCGAAGTCGATCAGCTGCCACGCTCTGTTGAAGGCTGCGATCGCCTCCTGCCTGCATCCGAGTGGTGCGTCAGGGTCGTCCTCTTCAGCCATCTCCGTCTGACCTCCTCCCGTTAGCAGGCAAGTCCCGCGGGCCGTCTCCGCCTCCGCGCCGGGGGCGACCCGGAAGGGCGTCACATCCCGAGCAAAGGCGCGAGGAACCGCCCCGTGTAGCTCTCGTGAGTCTTCGCCACCTTCTCGGGCGTGCCCTCGACAATCACCGATCCGCCGGCGTCCCCGCCCTCGGGACCGAGGTCGATGATCCAGTCAGCCGACTTCACGACGTCGAGGTTGTGTTCGATCACACATACCGTGTTGCCCTGATCGACCAACCGGTGCAGCACGTCGAGGAGCTTGCGGACATCTTCGAAGTGAAGCCCGGTGGTCGGCTCGTCGAGCACGTAGAGCGTGTGCCCGGTCGATCGCTTCGCGAGCTCGGAGGCAAGCTTGACCCGCTGGGCCTCGCCGCCGGAAAGCGTGGGAGCAGGCTGGCCGAGGCGGATGTAGCCGAGGCCCACGTCCACGAGGGTCCTCAGGTGACGCGAGATGACGGGCTGTGCCGCGAAAAGGTCGAGCGCCTCCTCACAGGACAGGTCGAGCACCTCTGCGATGTTCTTCCCCCGCCACGCCACCTCGAGCGTGTCACGGTTGTAGCGCGCACCCTTGCAGACCTCGCAGGGGACATAAACGTCGGGCAGGAAGTGCATCTCGATCTTCAAGGTTCCGTCACCGGCGCACGCCTCGCAGCGCCCTCCTGGGACGTTGAACGAGAAACGTCCCGGCTGATAACCCCTGAGCCGTGACTCCGAGGTCTGACTGAACAGCTTCCGGACGCTGTCGAACATGCCCGTGTAAGTGGCCGGGTTCGAGCGCGGCGTGCGGCCGATCGGGGACTGGTCGATGTCGATGACCTTGTCGAGCGCATCGGCTCCCTCGATGCTGCGGTGCCGGCCCGGGACCACACGGGACTTGTAGATGCGCTGCATCAGGGCCCTGAGCAGGATGTCGTTGATCAAGGTCGACTTTCCCGAGCCCGACACCCCTGTCACGGACACGAAGCAACCGAGCGGGATCTCGACATCGATGCCCTTCAGGTTGTGCTCCCGTGCCCCGCGCACGACGAGCCACTCCCCCTTTGGCTCACGCCGCATGGGCGGCACCGCGATCGAACGCTTGCCCGAAAGGTACTGACCGGTGATCGATGCCTTGCAGCCGACGAGATCGGCGACCGAGCCGGCGCAGATCACCTCGCCGCCGTGCTCGCCTGCTCCCGGCCCGATGTCGACGACGTAGTCGGCGATCCGGATCGTCTCCTCGTCGTGCTCTACGACCAGGACCGTGTTGCCGATGTCGCGCAGTCGAAGCAGGGTCTCGACAAGCTTGCGATTGTCCCGTTGGTGGAGACCCACAGAGGGCTCGTCCAACACGTAGAGCACACCCACCAGCCCGCTGCCGATCTGCGACGCGAGGCGGATCCTCTGGGCCTCCCCGCCGGCCAGCGTCGCGGCCGCCCGGTCGAGGCTCAGATAGTCGAGCCCGACGTCGACCAGGAACTGCAGCCGGGCGCGGACCTCCTTCATCACCTGCGCCGCGATCATCTCCTCGCGCGAGCTCAGTTCCAGGCGCTCGAGCAGGTCGTGAGCAGCCCGGATCGACAGCGACGACAGCTCGGCGATACTCCTGCCCCCGACCTTGACCGCAAGCGACTCCGGACGCAGGCGCGTCCCTCCGCAGTCCGGGCAGGCGACCTCGCGCATGTATCCCTCGACCTGCTCGCGAACCCAATCGGAGTCCGCATCGCTGTGGCGGCGCTGCAGCCACGGCACGACGCCTTCGAACTGTGTGTCGTAACTGCGCAACGTGCCGTAGCGGTTGCGGTATTGGACGTGCACCCGCCGGGTCCCGGCGCCGTAAAGGAGGATCTTGCGTTGCGCCTTGGTGAGCTTGGACCAGGGCTTGTCCATGCTGAAGCCGCTGGCCTCGGCCACCGCCTTGAGCACGCGCGAGAAGTACTCCGTCCGGGCGCCCGCCCAGGGGCCGATGGCCCCTTGCGCCAGGGAGAGATCCGGGTTTGGCACGACCAGGTCGGGATCGACCTCGAAACGCGTGCCCAGCCCGTTGCAAGACGGGCAGGCCCCGAACGGCGAGTTGAACGAGAAGCTGCGCGGCGCCAGCTCGTCCAACGAGATCCCGCAGTGCACGCAGGCCAGATGCTGAGAGAAGGTGAGAACCTGCTCGCCGTCACCGCCCTCGTCGGTGCCGTCCGCGATCCCGTCCTCGTCCGCATCGGCGGCCATGGCGGCGACCGCTTTGGCGACCTCTGTGGTCCTTCGCCCAGCTGACGGAACCTTGGCGCCCGGCATCAGCAGGATCTCGGCGATCCCCTCGCCGAGGCGCAGTGCTGTCTCGATCGAGTCCGTCAGGCGGCGCTCGATGCCCTCGCGACGAACGAGGCGGTCGACGACCACCTCGATCGTGTGCTGCTCGTAGCGGGCGAGATCGAGCGCGGCGCGATCTGACAGGTCTACTTGCTCGCCGTCAACACGCGCCCTGGCGAAGCCCTGCTTGGCAAGGTCGTCGAGGAGAGCCGAGTACTCGCCCTTGCGGCCGCGCACAACCGGGGCGAGAACCTGGAACCTGGTGCCGTCGGGCAGATCGCTCAAGCGATCGACGATCTGCTGGGGGCTCTGGCGGGTTACCAGCCGACCGCAGCTGGGGCAATGGGGCTGGCCGATGCGCGCGTACAACAGGCGCAGGTAGTCATAGATCTCCGTGACGGTCCCGACCGTGGAGCGGGGGTTGCGCGACGCTGACTTCTGGTCGATCGAGATGGCTGGCGACAGTCCTTCGATGAAATCCACGTCTGGCTTGTCCATCTGCCCGAGGAACTGCCGGGCGTAGGACGACAGCGACTCGACGTAGCGCCGCTGGCCCTCGGCATAGATCGTGTCGAACGCGAGCGATGACTTCCCGGAGCCCGACAGCCCCGTGAACACGATGAGCCGGTCCCGCGGCAGCTCGACCGAAACGTTCTTGAGGTTGTGCTCGCGGGCCCCGCGAACAACGAGGGTGCTTGGCACGGCCGCAGACTACCGACCGACCGGGGCGAGTGAGCCGGGACGCGGGACGAGAAGGTCGGCGGCCGGTATGGGAAGGCTGGGGAGGTCCGGGTCTCGAGCTCTCACCCGACCTCCCTCAGCTCTCTGCGAAGCGAACGGATCTCGTCTCTCAACCTCGCCGCGTACTCGAAACGGAGCTCCGCTGCCGCGGCCTGCATCTCACGCTCAAGCGTCGCGATCAGTCTTCCGAGCTCGTCCACGGGAAGCTCGCCGTTGCCGACGCCGCTCTTCAAGGACACGTCGAGAAGATCGGCGGCACGCTCGACAGCTCTGCGACCGGCGCGACGGGACCTGTCAGAGCCGGCACGGCTCGGCAGCGGCGCCCCGGTGCCGAATCCGTCACCGCCGGCGCCCGCGGCGCTGCGGAACTGGGCCACGAGGTCCGTAACGGCCTTGCGGATCGTCTGCGGGTCGATCCCGTGCTCCCTGTTGTACTCCTGCTGCACCATTCGGCGGCGTTGGGTCTCGGCGATCGCTCCCCGCATGGAGTCCGTGATCACATCCGCGTAGAGGACGACCCGGCCGGAGACGTTTCGCGCCGCGCGGCCCATCGTCTGGATCAGCGAGGTCTTGGAGCGGAGGAAACCCTCCTTGTCGGCGTCGAGGATCGCGACCAGCGCGACCTCGGGCAAGTCGAGACCCTCGCGAAGAAGGTTGATCCCGACGAGCACGTCGAACTCACCGAGGCGGAGGTCTCGGACTATCTCGATCCGCTCGATCGTGTCGATGTTCGAGTGCAGGTAGCGGACCCTGAGGCCCGTCTCGAGGAGGTAATCGGCAAGATCCTCGGCCATCTTCTTCGTGAGGGTAGTGACAAGGACCCGCTCGCCCCGAGCGATCGTGGTGTTGATCTCCGCGATCAGGTCGTCGATCTGGCCCTTGGTCGGCTTGATGACCACCTCGGGATCGACGAGGCCCGTCGGCCGCACGATCTGCTCGACCACCTGGCTCGAGACCGAGATCTCGTACTCCGCCGGGGTCGCCGAGAGGAAAATGCACTGGTTGATCCGGGCCTCGAGCTCCTCGAAACGCAGTGGTCGGTTGTCCATCGCCGACGGGAGACGGAAACCGTGCTCGACAAGGACCTCTTTGCGGGACCGGTCGCCCGCGAACTGCCCGTGGAGCTGGGGGACTGTCACATGGCTCTCGTCGATCACGAGCAGCCAGTCGTCGGGGAAGTAGTCGAGCAACGTGTAGGGCGCCTGGCCCGGCTCACGCCCGTCCAGGTGGCGGCTGTAGTTCTCGACACCGTTGCAGCTCCCGAGCTCGGCGAGCATCTCTAGGTCGTGCTCGGTGCGCATCCGCAGCCGTTGGGCCTCCAGCAGCTTGCCCGCTTGCTCCAGCTCGCGCAGGCGCTCACCGAGCTCGACCTCGATGGAGGCGATCGCGTGACGCGTGCGCTCGTCTCCGGCTACGTAGTGGGTGGCGGGAAAGATGAGCAGCTCCTCGAGATCGCCGAGCAGCTCCCCCGTGAGAACGTCAAAACGGCTCAGGCGCTCGACTTCGTCGCCGAACAGCTCGATGCGCACCGCGTATTCCTCGTAGGCGGGGTGGACCTCGATCGTGTCCCCCCGGACCCGGAACCTCCCCCTCACGAGGTTGGCGTCGTTGCGCTCGTAGTGCATCGCCACAAGGCGCGAGAGCATCGACCGCTGGTCGTGCGTCTCTCCCGGCGACAGCAGGAGAATCTGGTCCCGGTACTCGTCGGGGGACCCTAGCCCGTAGATGCAAGAAACCGATGCCACGACGATCACGTCCCTGCGCGTGAGCAGGCTGGCTGTCGTGGAGTGCCGCAACCTGTCGATCTCGTCGTTGATGGACGAGTCCTTCTCGATGTAGGTGTCCGAGGACGGGAGGTAAGCCTCGGGCTGGTAGTAGTCGTAGTAGGAGACGAAGTACTCGACCCGGTTGTCCGGGAAGAAGCCGCGCAGCTCACCTGCGAGCTGGGCCGCGAGCGACTTGTTCGGTGCCAGCACCAGTGTCGTGCGTTGCACCTTCTCGATGGTCCAGGCGATCGTTGCGCTCTTGCCGCTCCCGGTGATGCCCAGCAGTGCCTGGAAGCGGTCGCCCCGCTCTATCCCGCGGGCCAGCGCCTCGATGGCGGCGGGCTGGTCGCCGGCTGGCTGAAAGTCGGATACGACGCGGAACGGGGGCACCCCGGCATGGTACCGAGAGGGTGCGCGCTGGCGAGCGGCGAATGCCGGGCAGGCTCAGCCGTGCCCATCGCCTCCCGCCGCCTCGGCCGTAAGCAGCCCCTCGATCCAGGTCCACGCGCGCCCGACCATTTCCTCGAGCTCGTCCAGGGTGCCCGTGTTCATGATCACGAAGTCCGCCCGGCCAACCCGCTCCGACCGGCTCGCCTGGTTCGCGATCCGCGCCTCGGCGTCCGACCGGTCCATGTGCCGCGTCTCGACCAGTCGTTCCAGAACGAGATCGAGCGGCGCGTCCACGACGATCACGCCCGCGAGCCCGTACGGATCAGGTTCGCCACCCTCCACCAACAGGGGGACGTCGAGCACGACCACGCGCTGGCTTGTCGACATCGACGCCAGCCGCTCTGCTATCTCCGCGCGGACCTCAGGGTGGACTATCGCGTTCAGCTCGGCGAGCGACGCGGGGTCATCGAAGACGATCGCAGCGACGGCCCTGCGATCGAGGCTCCCGTCCGGCGCCACCACCCGGGGGCCGAAATGCTCCACGACCTTCGCATACGCCGGTCGCCCAGGCTCGACCACGTCTCGGGCCACCTCGTCGGCATCGATGAGCGCGGCTCCTCGTTCGACCAGCATCGCGGCAACGGTCGACTTCCCGGAGCCGATCCCGCCTGTCAGGCCGATGACGATCACGTCGCGCCCGAAGCTCGAAAGCTACCTTCGGCCAGCACCTGTTGTGCCTCGCCGGGCAGTGGCATGGGCGCCTACACTAACCGGGCCGTGGCTCGTACGAGCAGGACCCGCCGGCTCTTGGTGCGAGGGCTGGAGAACGCTCTCCTGGCCGGCTTCGCGTACGTCCCTCTGCTGGCGACCAAGCCGGGGACCCTCGCCGACGACACCAAGCAGTATCTCTACCTCGACCCGGGGCGGCTCCTCAGCTCGGCGATGTCGATGTGGGATCCGTCGGTCGCGGCCGGCACCGTCACGCACCAGAACATCGGGTACTTGTTCCCGCAAGGGCCTTTCTACTGGCTGTTCGCTCAGCTCGGCGTGCCGATATGGGTGGCGCAACGACTCTGGATGGGGACCCTTCTCTTCGCGGCCGGAGCCGGTGTCCGTTACCTCTTGAAGACCCTCGGCCTGCGCGGTCCGGGCCCGGCTGTCGCGGGACTCGCCTACGCACTCAGCCCGTACTTCCTCCAGTACATCCAGCAGGCCTCGGCGATACTCCTGCCCTGGTCTGGTCTCGGCTGGCTGGTCGCGTTCGCGGTGCTCGCCGTGCGCCGGGGTGGATGGCGATACCCCGCCCTGTTCGGGTTCGTCGTGGCGCTCATCGGTGCGACCAACGCGACTTCGTTGATCTACGCCGGCATCGCACCGGTGGCATGGCTGTTCTACGCGGTCTTCGTCCTGCGCGACACACCGGCACGTAGCGCGTTCAGCGCCGCCGTGAAGATGGGAGTGCTCTCGCTCGGGGTCTCGCTGTTCTGGATCGCCGGGCTCGGAGTCGAGGGCGCCTACGGCGTCAACGTCCTCAAGTACACCGAGACTCTCCCGGCGATCGCGGGGACCTCGCTCGCCTCGGAGGTCGTCCGCGGCCTCGGCTACTGGTACTTCTACGGGAGCGACCGGCTCGGGCCCTGGAAACAAGCGGCAGTCAGGCTCGAGGAGAGCGCGTGGCTCCTCGCAACGAGCTTCGCCGTGCCAAGCCTGAGCGCGCTCGGCGCCGTCTTGTCCCGCTGGCGCGTGAAGGCGTTCTTCGTCCTGTTGATCCTTGTAGGGGTCGTCCTGGCCGTCGGCCTGCACCCGTACACGGACCCGTCCATCATCGGGCGGGGGTTGAAGGCGTTCATGTCCGGCTCGTCACTCGGGCTGGCTCTGCGCTCGAGCGACCGCGCCACGCCGCTCGTGGTGCTCGGTTTCGCCGGGCTGTTGGGCGCGGGCGCGACGGCCCTCTGGGTCCGCTTGCCCCGTGTCGGCCTTGTCACTGCGTGTGCGTTGGCGGCGCTGGTGGCCGCCAACAGCACGCCGTTCCTCGAAGGAGGCGCCGTCGCGCAGAACTTCGAGTGGCCCGAGAAGATCCCTTCGTACTACGCCCAGGCGGCCAGTTACCTCGACGCCCAGGGCAACTCCACGCGGGTGCTCATCGAACCGGGTCAGAACTTCGCCTCCTATGACTGGGGCACCCTGTTCGACGCGATCTGGCCTGGCGTCATGACGCGGCCCGAGGTCCTCCGTGAGCAGACCATCCAGGGTTCGTACCCGACCACCGACCTCCTGCAAGCCTTCGATCTCACGCTCCAGCAGGGCACTTACGAGCCCTCGACACTGGCGCCCATCGCCCGGCTTTTCAGCGCCGGCGACGTCGTCCTGCAGTCGAACCTCGCATACTGGCGCTACAACACGCCACGGCCGCAGGAGACCTGGGCGCTGTTCGATCCCCCGCCGGCGGGGATCGGCAAGCCTGTCGAGTTCGGCAAGGCGGTGCCGGTCGTCGCGCCTGCGCAGTACAGCCTCACAGACGAGGAGGCCTTGGCGGAGCCGGGCGACGCCCCGTGGCCACCACCGATCGCCGTGTTCCCGGTCTCCGACGCGCGCCCGATCTACCGGGCGGAGCCCGCCACCTCCCCTGTGGTCATCGACGGCAGCGGGCCAGGTGTCGTTGCCGCAGCGGCGACCGGGCTCCTCGACGGCAATCCGACCATCTTCTACGCGGGGACCCTCGACGACAGCTCGAAGCTGCCGCGCGAGGTGCTCACCCCCGGCGCACAGCTCGTGCTCACCGACTCGGACCGCAAGGTCCTCGAGCGATGGTCGAGCGTGAGCGACAACATCGGCGAAACGCTCCCCGTCGTAGCCGAGCCCTCCGTGGCGGACCCCACGTCGGTCGCCCTGCCCTTGTTCAACAACGTCCGTCCTGACTCGCAAAGCGTCGCTGTCTACAGCGGGGCCAGCTATGTGACCGCCTCCGGTTACGGCAACCCGGTCAGCCTCACACCCGAGGACAGGCCAGCGGAGGCGTTCGACGGGAACCTCGACACCGCTTGGAGCGTCGCCGCCTTCTCCGACGCGACGGGCAAATGGATCCAGGTCCGCCTCGACCATCCGGTGACCACGGATCACATCAATCTCGTCCAGGTACTCGGCTCCACAGTCAACAGGTGGATCACCCGAGTGACCCTCGAGTTCGACGGCAAGCACGCCATCTCGGAAAAACTGAGCCTCGCGTCCCGGGACCCTGCCGGCCAGACGCTCGAGTTCCCGGAACGCTCCTTCACGACACTTCGGATAACGATCGAAGGCACCACCTGGTCGGGGCGGAGCTCGATGCGGGCGGCTTCGGGAGTCGGCTTCTCCGAGGTCCGGATTCCCGGCGTGAGCATCGCCGAGACGATCCAGATGCCTTCGGACCTGTTGCGGGCGCTGGGTGCTTCCTCGCTCTCGCACCGGCTCACCATCGTGATGACCCGTGACCGTGTCTCGCCCATACCGCCCCGCTCGGACCCGGAACTGACGTTAAGTCGGGAGTTCTGGCTCCCCACCGCACGCTCGTTCTCGCTCAGCGGCACGGCGCGCATCTCGGCACTGATCCCCGACAATGTGATCGACACGCTCTTGGGCGGCCCGACGGTCTTCGGAGGAGCCGTGATCGGCTCGAACGAGAGGCTCCCCGGTGATCTCGACGCAAGGGCCGTGTTCGCCTTCGACGGCAGCACGAAGACCTTTTGGAGTCCGGGTTTCGACGGGCCGGCCCAGATCGGCGCCTGGATGCAGGCGTCGCTCACCCACAGCGTCACCTTCGACCACCTCGACCTGAAGCTCATCGCGGACGGCCGGCACTCTGTACCCACGAAGATCCGGATCACGACCAACGCAGGCGGTGACGAGCTTGTCTCGGTGCCGCCGGTGCGGGACCGAAAGGCGATCGACTCGGTCGTCAGCGTCCCTGTCAGCTTCCCGACGCTCAAGGGGAGCACGATCAGGTTCACGATCGAGGCCGTCCGCCGAGTCACAACCATCAACTGGTACACACAAAAGCCGATCGTCATGCCGGTCGGGATCGCCGAGATCGGTCTCCCCGGTGTTCACTTCACGCCCGAGCCGCAGAAGGGCCAGATCCCCGCGGTGTGCACCTCGAAGCTGCTGCGCATCGACGGCCGGCCGATCTGGCTGAAGATCTCAGGGACGGTGGGAGCCGCCGAGAAGCTGCAGGGCCTGACAGTCTCGGGGTGCGGGCCCGACGCCAGGGGCATCGTTCTCGGCCCCGGCGACCACACGCTCGATGCCACATGGGGGAAGCTCACCGGCTGGGATCTCGACCGGCTCGTTCTCGACTCCGCACCGGGAGGCACGGCTCTCCCGCTGCTCGCCGGCGGCACTGCGAAGCCGGCGCCGGGCACGATCGGCACCTCGGCGACATCGCCTTTGTCGACACCGACGGTCCGGGTTCTCGAATCGACTGCCACCTCGGCGAGGCTCGAGATCGAGGGCGCGACACGGCCGTTCTGGCTCGTGCTCGGCGAGAGCCTGAACGCCGGCTGGGAGGCCACCGGGCCGGGCGGACGCTCCCTCGGGACGCCTCAATTGATCGACGGGTACGCGAACGGCTGGTACGTCACCCCACAGCGGAGCGGCACCTTCGTCGTGACGCTCCAGTTCGGGCCGCAGAGGATCGTCACCCCCGCCATCCTGGCTTCGGGTGCAGCCCTGGTGCTCTGCCTGGTGCTCGGCTTCATCCCCGCCACCCGCATCCGGCGCCGGCTCGGCCGCCGCGGATACCACGCGGCCGAGAGGAACGTGACAGAGCCGGCTCGGGACACGGTCCCGGCGGCGGATGTCGCCCGGCAAGTACCTGAGACGGGCACTTCCCGAAATCCGGTTCTCGACGCGCCCGTCTTGGGACGGCCGTTCGCGGCCGGCGGACGAACCCCCCACCTGCTCGGTTGCCTCCTTGTTGCCGCGATGTGCGGTGCCATGGCGATGATGGCCCTCCCGCCGCCGTGGGCAGTTCCCGTTGCTGGCGCGACGGCGGTCGTCTCCCTCGCGGGCCTGCGGTGGGGCCGTGCTCGCTCGATTCTCGCCCTCTGCACCGTCGGGTGCATCGGCACCGCGGGCGTGGTGACCGTCTTCGATCAGGTCCGACATCACTACGCTCCTGGAAGCGGCTGGCCGCACAACTTCGAGACTGCCGGAGTCCTCGCGTTCATCGGCGTGGTCGCGCTCGCGACCGACTCGGCAGTCGAATTGGCCCGGCGTCACAGCCGCTCGGAACCTCAAGGCGACGGCCGGTAGCTGACGGCCCTAGCGCCGCGCCCGGCTCCGCGCGTCGGCCACGAGCGCCGCCAAGGTCCCACGCGCCGTCGCTTCCCAGGTGAGGGGGGCGACGTGCTCGCAGGCCGCGCGGCCAAGTCTCCGCCGGAGCAGGGAATCGGAGAGAAGCGCCTCGAGATGGCTTTCGAACTCGTCGTCCCGGTCGGCCAGGATGCCCGTCACGCCGTGGTCGATCGCGTCGACGTGTCCCGGTATCCGCGTGGCGACGGCCGGTGTCCCGCACGCCGCGGCCTCGCTGACGGTCATGCCCCAGCCCTCCCGCACAGAGGTCGATGCGACCACCCACGCCCGGCGGTACAGGTCCACGACCTGGTCCGCGCTCAGCCTGCCCGGCATCGACACGTAGCCCTCCGCTCCGAGCTCGCGGAGCCTCGTCTGCAGGCTCGACCGTTCTGAGCCCTCACCGACGATGATCGTCTCGAGATCGGGGACTCTCTCGTGGACTCGCGCCAGGATCCCGATAAGCCTCGGGAAGTTCTTGACGGGCACGAGGCGGCCGACCGCGACCACGAGGGGCTTGTCCGCCCGGCGACCGCCCGGTGAGTAGCGCGGGTCGATCCCAGGGGGCACGACGCTCACGCTGCCCGACTGCACGCCCGGCAGGCCCACGATCTCACGTCTGGACGATTCGGAGAGCGTCACGATCCGGGATCTGCAGTAAAAAGGCGGCGCTAGGCGTGACTCGAGCAGGTTGCCCGCCTTGGCCAGTGGCGAGGGCAACACCATCGGCCACATCTCGCGGTGCACATGGTGCAGGAACACGACTCTCGGCAGCTGCGACCAGAGCGGGCTCAGCCACGGCATCCCGTTCCAGATCTCGACCAGCCCGTCGATCGGGCCGAGACGGCCCGCCGCGAGATCCATCGGTCCCGTCACGAACACGGCGTAACGGCCCGAGCGCCGGACGACGCGGTAGCCGTCCCTCTCGACAAGTGCTGCCCTGCCAGCCACCGAGGATGTCCTGAGGACGACGTCGATCCCCGCCGCGGCCCACCGTGTTGCCACCTCGTGAGCGTGGAGCTCGGACCCGCCAGCCTCCGCGTCGTCGATGTCCCGCCAGGCGAGCATGGCCACGCGACGTAGGCCGGCGCCACGGGCGAGCTCCGCGAGCTCCGCAGTTGCCGGAGCTGTCGTCGCCTGCGCAGCGGCCGGCACAGCTCTGTCCGCCGCGGTGCACGACGCCCCTGAGCGCGAGCCCGACTTCTTGGGCGCGAACGACATCCGGCGTCTCATCGAGTGGGCCTCACGATCCGACCGGCATCGGCACGGTACGGCCGGTGCCGTTGCCGGCCGGCGCCGACTCACTCGGCTGCCTGCCGATCTGCTGCTCGTGGTAGTCCGCTTCGACGTTCACGGCCCAGGTGTCGAAAGGCTCCCCGTAAAGGCTCTCGACCGTGAGCATCGCGGTCAGCATCGAGTGGTCCTGGTTGTTGTAGCGGTGCATGCCGTTGCGGCCGACTGGGTGGACGTTGGGCGCCTCTGCCTCCAGCCATTCCCGGATCGCCCGTACCTGCAAGTGATAGCCAGCGTCGTAGACCGGATACGCCTTTGGCATCCTCTCGACGAATCCCTTCTCGACCTCACCGGGCCGAACAAGACCGAGCGTCACCAGCTCCGCCGTCGCAAGGGCCACGAGGTCGTCGTCCGCCATCGACCACAGAGCGTCATGCTCGAAGACGAAGTACTCGAGGCCGAGGCAAGTCGTGCCCTTCTTCACGAGATCGGGGGACCACGAGCCGAAGTTCTGCACGCGTCCCACGCGCACCTTCTCCGAATGCACGTAGATCCAGTTGTCCGGGAACCCGCGGTCGGCAGGCAAGATCAACGCGACGGTGAGGAAGTCGCGGTAGCGAAGGGCGCGGGCCGCTCGCTGAACCAGCGCGGGTGCCGGCGGGTCCATCACCTGAACGAGCTCGGAGAGCGGCATCGACGAGATCAGGTGGTCGAAGGGCCAAGTCGCAGTCGCGCCGTCGTCACCCGTGACCACACCTTGCGCTCCTCGATCCGGTGTGGCGACCGACCGCGTCACCGCCGCCACCGCTCGCCCGCCGGACCGGCGAATCGACTCGAGGCGCGTGCCCAACAGGACCTTCGAGCCGTGGTCCTCCGCGAGCGCCCGGGCTCGCTCCCACATCATTCCCGGGCCGAGCCGCGGGTAGTGGAACTCCTCGATGAGAGAGGTGACAGGGGCCTTGTGATGGTTCGGGGCGAACGCGTTCCTGACCAGTTTCCCTAGCGTCAGGCTCTTGATCCTCTGCGCTGCCCAGTCCGCCCTGATCTCGACCGCCGGTATCCCCCACACCTTCTCGGTGTAGGCCTTGAAGAATTTCCGGTAGAGACGCCAGCCGAAGGCCCGGGCCGTCCAGCCCTCGAAGGTGTCAAGGTCCCGTGGGGGATGCACGCGCACCCACAGGAACGAGAGGCCGCACAACGTCGCCTCGGCCACTCCGAGGCCCCGCAGCGCGTTCCCGAGCCGGATCGGGTAGTCGTAGTAGGTCCCCTCGTAGTAGATCCGGCTCAGCCTGCGCCTCGGCAGGAAGTCCTCCGGCCCGAGGATCTCGCGCCACAGGTTCTCGACCTCTGGCACCTTGGTGAAGAACCGGTGCCCGCCGATGTCGAACCTCCATCCCTCCCTTTCCACCGTGCGGGAGATCCCACCTACCACGGTGTCCATCTCGAAGACCGTGCAAGTCGCGCCTCGCTTGGCAAGTTCGTACGCGGCCGTCAAGCCCGCCGGGCCGGCGCCGACCACGACGACCGTACCGGGTCGGCTGGCACATGGCGAGCGCGTGCCAGCGCCCCGGTCGTCCGTTCGGCTCATCGTGGCGCCATCATCGCACGGGGTACCACTGACCTGCCCGTGCCCCTGCCCTGTCGCGTGTCAAGGCACGTACTTGCCGAGAAAGGTCAGCATCGAGTACGCGACGAGCAGTGAGCCGGAAAGCCCGACGACCACTCGATAAGTCCTGCGGTCCTTCGTGAGCATCGCTGCGGCAATGACGAACGGAAAGCAGCCGAGCCCGTAACGCTCAAGTGATTCGAGGTTCGAGGCGGTCAAGACGACGGCGAGCACGGCGACGGTGTACCAGCCGTAGGCGGCTGGGAGCCGCCGGATGACTACCACGGCCAGCAGCACCAGAAACACGGCCCAGAAAGCGTGCTCCGCCGTGCCGAAGTGCGAGCCGTGCACGACGTCAACCGCGTCTCGCGCGAAAGTCACGAACGGATCGGTGACCGTTCCCCGGCGTGATCGTGAAAGCTCCTCGCGCAATGGCAACAGGAAGCTCCCGACCACCTCCTGCGCCCAGCCGAGATAAGCCGCGGCACCGGCCGGGGCCGCGAGCACCGCGCCAGTGCCGATGACGCGCTCACGAACCGTGAGCGAGCGCCAGCTCGTGCCCACCTCGATCGCTGCGGGGATCAGCAGCAGCATCCCGACGGGCCGGGACAGGCCGGCCGCGAACGCGGCGCAGATGGCAAGGCCATAGCGGCGCTGTCGCAAACCCAGGAAGGCGACCAGCGAGGTCAGGAGCAACAGCGACTCCGCGTAGCCCATCACGAGCACGAAAGCCGGCGGCGCGAGGGCGAGCAACCACACAGCCCGGCGGGCACACGCCTCGTCGTCGAGCTCGACCACGACGAGGCGGTAGAGCGCCGCGAATGCCGCCAGGGACGCGAGGTTCGCGACGACGATCACCGACATCCCGGCCGACATCCCCGGCACCGCCCGGAACGATCGCGCCAGTACCGGCAGCAATGGGAAAAAACGCAGGGCGCCGTTCCCCAGGTTCCCGTAGCCGCGGGCGGTGATCCTCTCGTACCAGCTGGCATCCCACGCGAGAAGGCCCGAATAACTGGCGCTGTGCGCGGCTGCACCCAACTTGAAGTTGCTCGCGCAGAGTCGCGCGACACCAAGCACGACGAGCACGATCACTCTCGACGCGAGGAACGGGAGCGCGGACGCCCGCAGCGCCGGCGATGCGACATCCCACTGCGCCCTGGCGGTGCGTTGGCTGATCGTCCGGTCGCTCACGACGGCGCGTAACGATAGAGGTTCTCACCCTCGAAGATCTCGAACGGCGTGTCGGAAGCCTGCTCGCCGACGACGGCTCGCTGGGGCCGTTCTGCGGCGAGGTCGGCGGCGATTGCCTGACAGTCGCTCCCGAAGTTGAGGTAGCCGGGTGCCCATACGTACCAGATCGCGTTTGTCGGTCCGGCCCGCGATTCAAGGAACCTCGCAAACCTGCCCGTGCTGGCGTGCTCGACGGTCGCCGCGTAATCGACCCAGTTCACTATCTCTGGTGGGCTCGCGCGCGGGAACGCCACCTCGTCCAAGCGGTCGTCCAGCTCACGGCTCACGGCTGGCCCGAGCTGATCGGGGCAGAAAGCCACGACGTCACCGGGACGCGCGCGGGCGAGGACTGCAGATGCAACCTGCGCGGCCTGTGTCCTTGTGAGGAACGCGTTGGGTATCGACGCCGCGAGACCCAGCACGACCGCGATGACGACGACGCCTTGGCGCACGCGGCGATCTGTCAGCGTGGTCACGCCGTACGCGACGACCAACAGGCACGGTGCCAAGATGACGGCGGAGTAGCGGTCCGCGAACGTGCTCCCCGAGAGCTTGCCGGCGACCACAGCCATCAGGAGCGTCGCGCCGGAAAGCAACGCAAGGCCACGGACTCCCGGTCGTGTCCTCAGGTCCAGCACGACGCGCCGTCGGTCGAGCGCACTGCCGGCGATCGCGAGCAGCGCCAGGAACGCGAGCACCAAAGCGAGAGCCCGGCCTGCGTCGGAGTCGCCGCCCGCGAACTGCGTGAAGGTGTAGACGAGTGCGGTGAAATCCGCCGGAGTCGCCCAAGGCGTGCCCGTGTGGTGCAACTGGAAGAGGAAGGTCGGCACCCACGGGGCAAAAGCACAGGTCCCCGCCGCCAACGCGACAAGAGCGACGCGGCAGCTGTGCGCGTGGGGACCGGACCTCGCGAGTACAGCAGTGCCGATGGCGGTAACGGCCACGAGGTACAACGCCCAGTAGTGGCTGTACTCAAGGGCGCAGGTCACAGCCGCCAGGGCCAGCGCATTCCAGATCGTGGCTCTTCGCAGCACCGCTATGAACGCCAGTACGCCCAGCGTCGACAACAGGATGACCAGCGAGTACATGCGAGCCTCGGTGTCGTAGTACACGGCGAACGGCGAGGTGGCGATGAGCAGCGTCGTCGTCCAAGCCACGAGCCGGCCGGCCCGCTCCCGCGTGAAGCGCTCGCCGGCGACGTCCCCGTCGTCGGCCCTCACACCCGTTGCGCCTCGCCAGGATTGGGAGCCGATGCTGTAGCCCGCGGCCCATGCGGCTGGGAGAGTGAGTACTCCGATGGCACCAGAGAGCGAGCGCGCCCCGAGGTCACTCGTGCCGAACGCCTTCATCCAGAAATGGAGGAGCACGTAGTACAAAGGCGGAGCCCCGTCGTCACGAAGCAAGTGCGGAATCAGGTGCAATGGGGCCCTGGCAATGTCGACTGTGAGCGCCTCGTCCAGCCACATCGGCGACGGCGTCCAGAAACGCAGCACCACAGTGCCAACGAGCACGACCCCGACTGCCGTGGCGACAACGGTCTGCTCGAGCGTTGCGCGCGGCACAGCGCCGCGCGTCTCAGTCCTTTCTGAGGACGGCGTCGGCACCTCGGGTGACCGCACCGGCGCATTCACCGGGTGCATCGACCGCATGGTAGCCGCGGCCCTCCATCCTCAACCGGTTGCCCGGCCGTGGCCCGTCCGCCTGAGCAACGCCCCTCGAGACACCGCACGAGACGGGCAGCGCGGGACGACTTAGTCCGTGGGCTCCCCGTCGGAGGGGGCCGAGGAGATCGCGGGATCTTCGATCCCCTCTGTTTCGGCGGTCTCCTCCGGCAGCACGGCTGTCACCTCCGACAGGTCCTCGGCGACAACGAACTCCTCGGCAGTGCTCTCTTCGGCGTGATCGGCTCCTGCCGTGGCACCGGCAGCCTGCTCGGACGCTGTCACACTCGCCTCGTTGGCCGCGAGAAGATCCGCCCATGCCGCCTGGCTCTCGGTCTCGGGCGTGAAGTCGGTCGCCGAGTAGTCGTAGCCGATGTAGTTACCCTCCGCGTCATAGGCGTGCTCGCCGAAGGCCTCGCGATACTCCTCGGCGACTTCGCCGCCTTCGGCGGCCTGCTTGATCGAAAGGCTGATCCTGCGGCGCTGAAGATCGATGTCGATGATCTTCACCCAAAGCTCCTCGCCGGGAGTGACGACCTGCTCGGGCAGATCGACATGGTGCGCCGCCATCTCCGAGATGTGCACGAGGCCCTCGATGCCGTCGCCCACCTGCACGAAAGCTCCAAAGGGCACGAGCTTGGTGATCCGGCCGTAGACGAGCTCGCCGATCCGGTGGTTGGTGGCGAACTCCTGCCAGGGGTCGACCTGGGTCGCCTTCAGTGACAGGCTGATCCTCTCCTTGTCGAGGTCGACATCGAGCACCTGGACATTGACCTCGTCGCCCACAGCCACGACCGATGACGGGTGGTCCACGTGCTTCCAGGAGAGCTCCGAGACGTGCACGAGCCCGTCCATGCCCCCGAGGTCCACAAATGCGCCGAAGTTCACGACCGACGACACAACGCCCTTGCGAACCTCGCCCGGCTTCAGGTTGACCAGGAATTCGCCTCGCTGCTCGCGCTGGGTCTCCTCGAGCCACGCGCGCCTTGACAGCACGACGTTGTTGCGGTTCTTGTCGAGCTCGATGATCTTGGCCTCGAGCGACTTGCCGATGTACGGCTGGAGATCGCGCACACGGCGAAGCTCGACAAGAGATGCCGGGAGGAAGCCGCGCAGGCCGATGTCGACGATGAGCCCGCCCTTGACAACCTCGATGACGAGACCTTTCACGACTCCGCCGGACTCCTTGACCCTCTCGATCGTGCCCCAGGCACGCTCGTACTGGGCACGCTTCTTCGACAGGATCAGGCGACCTTCCTTGTCCTCCTTCTGGAGCACCAGAGCTTCGATCTCGTCCCCGACCGAGACGACGTCGTGGGGATCGAGGTCATGGCGGATGGACAGCTCACGTGCCGGGATCACGCCCTCGGACTTGAAGCCGATGTCCAGCAGCACCTCGTCCTTGTCGACCTTCACGACCTTGCCGGTGACGACGTCTCCGTCCTCGAAGGCCACGATGGTCTGGTCGATCGCGTCCTCGAAGGACAGATCGCCGAGGTCATCCTCGACGACCTTTCGGGGAACGTAGACCCCGTCGGCGTCGAAGGTGCCATGACGCTCTTGGTCTGCGGGGATATCGGGTGCTGCGGTGCTCACGGTGTCGGACATGGGAAGTAGGTCGCTCTCTTTTCGGACAGGTCATTAGCAGCGACGGGCGCGCCGGCCGCCGCTGACGATAGGGATTGGACTCGAAATTCTGCGCTCGGTGGCGCGCTGTCGACCAGAACTTCGTTGCCGCCGTAATGGTCGCGCAACAATGGTACCTGTCGGCTCGGTCAAGCCCACAATGTCACATGCCGGGCTCGTCCTGCTCGAGGGGATCGGCGACGTCGAACACCGCGCCGGAGTCCGTCGCCGGCTCCTTGCCGGCCGCCCAGCTGTCTCCGATCGCCACGTGCACGGCCATCGGAACCCTCAGTTCGAAAGCATGTTCCATGGTCTCGACCGTCAGAGCGAGGGCTTCGTCGCGCTCGGCGGCGACCGCCTCGACGAGGATCTCGTCATGGACCTGGAGGACGATCCGGCTGGAGAGCCCGCGCTCTTCCAGCGCCCTGTCAAGGCGGACGAGCGCGACCTTGAAGATGTCCGCGGCCAAGCCCTGGATGCCGGCGTTCATCGCTTGGCGCTCGGCCGCTTGGCGAACGCGGAAGTTGCTCGAGTCGAGCTCGGGCAGATAGCGGCGGCGGCCGAGCAGGGTCTCGGTGTACCCGCGCCCGCGGGCTTCGGCCACGGACCGCTCCATGTACCGCTTCACGTTCGGGAACGCGGCGAAGTACTGCGCAAGTATCGCTGCCGCTTCGTCGACCCCGACGCCGAGGCGCTGAGAGAGCCCGTATGCCTCCATCCCGTAGGCGAGCCCGTAGGAGATCATCTTCGCCTTCGAGCGCATTGCGAGCGTCACCTCGCCAGGTTCGGCGCCGAATACCCTGGCCGCCGTCGTGTTGTGGATATCGAGCCCGGAGCGGAACGCCTCGACCAGGCCGGGGTCGTCGGCCAGGTGCGCGATTACGCGTAGCTCGATCTGGTCGTAATCGGCGACCAGCAGCTCGCAGCCGGCACCCGGCACGAAGGCCTCGCGGAAACGGCGCCCGATGAGGCTGCGAACCGGGATGTTGTGCAGGTTCGGCTGGTCCGACGAGAGCCGGCCGGTGCGGGCAACGGTCTGGTTGAACGAGGCGTGTATGCGCCCGTCGGGCGCGACCTCGGCAAGCAGGCCCTCCCCGTAGGTGGAGCGAAGTTTCTCGACCTCACGGTATCGAAGGAGGGTGTCCACCAGTGGGTGGGCGTCGCGCAGGCGCAGGAGGCTCTGGGCGTCGGTGGAGTACCCGGTCTTCGTTCGCTTCTGCGGAACGAGCTGAAGCTTGTCGAACAGGATGCGCCGCAGCTGCGGAGTCGAGTTGACGTTGAACTCCTCCCCCGCCAGCTGCTGGACCTCGGCCTCCAGCCGTCGTGCCTCCGAGGTCAGCTCGTCCCCGATGGCTCGCAACTTGTCGATGTCGACCGCGATCCCCGCGAGCTCCATTTTCGCGAGCACGCGGATCAGGGGGCGCTCGACCTCCTCGTAGAGGTGGGTCGCCCCGGTGTCTTCCAAGGCTCGGCGGATCCCGGGAGCGAGCCGGCCGAGCATCGATACCTGCGTCGCCGCCTGAGTCGCCACCGCCGGCAGGACGGCACCCTCCACCACCTGGTCGTGAGCCTCGCCCTCCCCGAGGTCGAACCCGAGCTGCTCGGAGACGTGCTCGCCGTGGTCCCGGCCCACCCCTGAGCCGAGCGTCGGCACGAGGCTGGCCAGCCCTGAGAGCGAAGCTTGACCTTCCCGGGCGTCGAGGAGGTAAGCGGCGACCGCGGTGTCGAGATCGAGCCCGGTCAGACGAACTCCCAGCGGTTCGAGCGCGCGCATCAGCTCCTTCGCGCGGTGAGCGACGACGCGCCGGGTGCCCCCGCTCGTGCCGAGAACGGCCTGAAGAGCCTCGACGACGCCCGGTTCGGCGAGCTGCCTGCCGTCCAGCCAGCCCACGACGAGTGGCTGCTCGCCCGATGCGGATCGGTCGTCGCCCTCGCCCATCTGGGCGGCGGACACGCCCGGTCCCTCGAGCGCCGCAAGAGCGAGCCCCTCGACGGCCGACCGGCCCGCGGCTCCCGCCCACGCCGCCTCGACGGCGATCGGGCCGGGTGAGGCTGCCAGTGACTCGAGCCATTCGCGGGCGGGTTCGACGTCTTCGAGCGGCACGACCTCGACAGGCCGTGATGCCGTTTCGAGCGAGTCTGCGGGACCTGCACCGGAGTCGCCGGGGACTTCCGTTCCGGCGCCCGAAGATCGCCTGGCCAGCGGCTCCAGGCGATCGAGTTGCTTGAAGATCCGATCGCGGGGGCCGCGTATCTCGAGCAGATCGAACAGGCTTCGCATCTCCTCGCGATCGGACCGGCCGAGGAGCAGGTCATCGACCACGCACGCGAGCGGAACGTCTCTAACTAGTGGGGTCAGCTGCAGGTTGAGCCTTACCTGCGCCTCATGCTCTGCAAGGGAGGCCTTGAGTTTCGCTGTCTGCTCGTCGAGGTGCGCGTAGAGCGTGTCAACGTCGCCGTAGGTGTTTACGAGCTTGGCTGCGGTCTTCTCGCCGACGCCTGGGACACCGGGAAGATTGTCGGAGGGATCGCCGCGCAGCGAGGCCAGGAACGGGTACAACCCTGGTCTGACACCGGTCCTCTCTTCGATCCCGGCTTCGTCGTAGAGCACGTAGTCGGTGACGCCGCGACGGTTGTAGAGGACCTTCACGAGCGGATCGCGCACGAGCTGGTACGCGTCCCGGTCACCGGTCACGATGACGACTTCGTGGCCTTCTTCCGACAGGCTCGTGGCAAGGGTTGCGATCACGTCATCGGCCTCGTATCCCTCGGCGTCGATGGCGGGAACCCCGAGGGTCTCGACCAGCCTGCGGATGAGCTCGATCTGCTCGAGAAGGGGTTCCGGAGTCACTGCACGGCCCGCCTTGTAGGTCGCTGCGAGGTCGTCACGGAAAGTCGGTCCGCGCCGGTCGAAGGCAACTGCCATGCCGGTCGGCGACTGGTCCTCGAGCAGCTTCGCGAGCATCGAGGCGAAGCCGTAGACGGCCTGGGTCTCCTGGCCGGAGGCCGTGGACAACTGCGCCTCTTGCAGGGCGAACCAAGCTCGGTACGCGAGGGAGTGGCCGTCTAAGAGCAGGTCGCGCGCCACTACATGCATGCTAAGGCGGGCATGGCCGGCCGTGACAGGTCAGGGGACGATCTCGCCCGCGACGATCTTCTCTGATATCTCGCGCATGGTCGTGCGTTGATTCATGGCAGTCTGCTGGATGAAGGTGAACGCGTCGGCCTCGCGCATCGCGTGATCGTCCATGAGCTTCCCCTTGGCCCTGTCGACCCACCGCCTAGTCGCCAGCTGCTCCTCGAGATTGCGCTTGTCGTCGGCCAACGCGGCGTTCTCCGCCTCGAGCGCCTGCATCTCGTTGAACCTGGCGAGAGCGACTTCGATGGCCGGAAGCAACTCGTCTTGCTGGAAGGGCTTGACGAGATAGGCGAGCGCTCCGGCGTCACGCGCCTGCTCGATCAGGTTGCGCTGGCTGAAGGCGGTGAGAATGAGAACGGCCGAAGCCCTCTCGAGGTTGATCTCACTGGCCGCCGACAACCCGTCGAGACCCGGCATCTTGATGTCGAGGATCACGAGGTCAGGCCGATGCTGTCTCGCGAGCTCTACGGCCTCGTCGCCGCGTCCAGTCTCGCCGACTACGTCAAAGCCCTGCTCCTCGAGTATTTCGCGCAAGTCGAGGCGAACGATCGCCTCGTCCTCAGCGATCACGACGGTTCTGGCCAACGGGTCCACTCCTTTGTTGAACTCATGCCTCTTGCTTGCCTGCGACTGCGTTCACACTACGAGCTTGGAGAGCAGCTCGTCCTGCGCACGCTCCAGCTCGGCGACCCGGGCGCTGGCATTGTCGCGGCCACGGATCATCGCCTCGGCGTGCCGTTGCGCATCCTGCCAGTCGCGGTCGGCCAGCGGCGTCTCGGAGACGAGTGCCCTGATGCGAGCCTCCTCCGCGGTCTCGAGGAAGACGTCGAGCTGCTCTTCGGCGACCGCCAACTCTTGTCGTGCGCGCACCAGACGAGCGTGTACATCCAGGAGGCGGCGTTCCACCTCGTCGCGCTTCACGTCGGAAGTCTACGGCCGGGCCCTCCCGCCGTTGGGCCATTGCGTCTCGACGGGAAGCTCGGCGACCTGTTCGGACGGTGGCAGCCGACCGGCGTCCTCAACGAAGCACGGCCATGGCGGCGACCGCCGCCACGCTCACCACCAGGGCTAGAACGTCGATTGGCGCGAACGGGTGGGTCTCGGGAGCCACGGTGGGGACGCCGCCTCTGGCCTCGATTGCCTCCGCGATCTCCCGTGCCCGTCTGATCGCGTTGGCGAGGGCTCCGAAGACGACCTCGACGGACTCGTCGCCGAGCTCCCTGAACGACCGAGGGCTGGCTGGCCGTCGAGCCCTACGGGCCGCCCGTAGCACCCGCGCCTCTTCAAGCAGCAGCGGGAGGCACCTGATCGAGAGCGCGATCGCGCCGACGATCTCGTCGACGGGCACACGTAAGTGACGCAAAGGGCCGAGCAGCCTGCCCATCGCCGGAGAAAGGTCGGCCAAGGGCGTCGTCCAACCGAGCAGCGCTGCACCCGCGAGCACATCGACTCCCACCATCGAAAAGCGCATGAAGCTGCCAAGACCGCCGAGGCCCACCTTGAGCGAACCGAGGTGAACGTCGGGCTTGCCACCGGAGACCAAGGCGAGCGCGGCTCCGGCTCCCAGGACGAGGCCCAGCCACCACGGGAGCCTCGGGCTGATCCCCCTCGGCAAGCGCGCCACCAGGAACGCGATGAGGACGAGCGCGCCCACGACCCCGATCGATTTCCACGACGGCCAGAGAAGCAGCGCGACGGAGAGCAACCCGAGGGCGACGAGCTTGGTGCCTGCCCACATGCGGTGCAGCGGGCTCGTCCCCGGGACGAACCGCACCACGTGGATGTCGCCGAGCTGTAGGTTACGGGCACGCCGGCGGTCGCTGGCAGTCTCGAAAAGCCCTTCAGCACGCCCCTGACCGGTTGTAGTCACGCGCTGCTCCCGGGGCTCTGCTCGCCCGCGATACGCCCGGCCTCGAGGGTGACCAACCGGTCACCGAGCAGCTCCGCATTGTCGAGGTCGTGCGACACGACCACGGTCGCGATCTCGCGCTCGTCGCGCAGCCGGGCGAGAATCGTGGCGAGTCCCTCCCGCGCCTCATCGTCCAGTCCTGCATAAGGCTCGTCGAGTACGAGCAGCACCGGATCGCGCGCGAGTAGGCCAGCAAGGGCGACACGCCTCTGCTCGCCACCGGATAATTCATCCACGCGCCTCGGCCCCATCGTCACGGGGTCCAGACCGACTGATCGCAGCGACGCCGTCGCTCGGTCCTTGTCGGCACCGTACGCGACATCGGACAGCACGGTCGGGCGGATGATCTGGAGCCGCGCGTGCTGAAAGGAGATACCGACCGCGCCGGTGCCAGCGACTACGGGCCGGCCTTCGAGCAGGACCTCACCCTCCGTCGGGACGAGCAAGCCGGCAAGGATCCAGGCAAGCGTCGACTTGCCCGATCCGTTGTCCCCGGTGACGACTATGCCCTCGCCCCTACGGAGATCTAGGTCGATGCCGTCCAACGCGCGACGGGCCCACGGCGTTCCGTTCGCGTAGACATAACTCAGCTCCCTGACGCGGAGAAACGACCCTCGGGACCCACCTGACCACTCGGGCACAACTGGTCGTGCGCTCACGGCCGGCAGCTCCCCCCGCCGCGGCGGCGATCCGGTGCGAGCAGTCGGTGCCGTCGGTGGCGAAGGGATCAACCGCCCACCGAGCATGAGGAGCGCCGAGTCAGCCTTGACTGCCTCGGCTTGTCGGTGTGTGACATGAACGACTGTGATCCCGGCGGCGGCCAGCGACTCGAGCAACGCGACGACTTCGGCACGTCCAGGCCCGTCGATCATCGCCGTTGCCTCGTCGGAGATGAGCAGACGCGGTTCACGGGCTAGGCAAGCCGCGATCGCGAGCCTCTGCAGCTCCCCACCGGAGAGCCCAGCCGTCTCGCGTTCCTCGAAGCCTGCGAGCCCCACTCGGGCGAGCAACGCTCCCACGTCCCGCCGCGGTGTCGGCGGCAGCCCCCATACCACGTCGTCTCGCGCGCGAACCCCAAGCACCTGGCTCTCCGGCCTCTGAAAGATCATTGACGTCCCACCCGGCACGCCGAGGCCGGGATCGCCCGCGCGGCGCACCGTGCCCAGCGTCGGTGACAGCCGCCCTGCTATCAGGCGGACGAGTGTCGACTTGCCCGAGCCGTTCGGGCCTACGACAGCAAGGAACGACCTGGGCTGCACGCCCAGTGAGACCTGGGCGACCGCCCAGGCGTTGCTGCCCGGATACTGGTAGGAGACCTGGTCGAGCTCGACAGGCACCGGCGCGAGATCACCGCCAGCAAGTCCTGCCGCCGCTCCGGAGCGAGAAACCGCGCCCCGCGTCGGCCAGGGCGAAGGTTCTGGCGGGGCCGGCGAGTCCTGCTCCAGACGCATGAGGAGCGGCCAGAGATAGCGGGCGCAGAGCGCCGCTGCCAGCACGATTGCCACGAGCTCGAACAAGGGCACCGTCAGCCACCAGTGACCGATGACCCATCGAAGCGTCTCGTCGCCAGTCGACGCGAGCGAGCTGGCTCCGCCCAGCTTGAGCCCGGCCCGGGCGTCTCGCCACAAGATCTCGACCTGTGCGAAAGCCAGGCGTCGAAGCCCCGGCGACAACGCCTCTCCCACGAGGGAGATCACCGCGACGGGGATCCCTGTCGTGACGGTGGCGATCAGCACGGCCATTGCCGATTTCCAGCGGCGCCGGTAGGCAGTGCCCACAGCAAGCCCGAGCGAGCCGGCAACCGCTGTCTGAATCACGATCCCGACCCCGCCGACGAGAAACGAGACCGAGCCGGCCGCGAACATCGCGACCACCGCCGTCCGAGCTCGCTGCCGGGCCGCAAGCGCCGCGAACGGGACGATCGCCAGGCCCTGGAAGGCCGCGCCGACGAGGGGCACGAACCACCCGAGCACTTCGAGGACGAGCCCCAGATCACCGAGAACGGCCGCCTCTGCAAGCTCAGAGGGTCGGAGAGCACCTCGCAACTCGTGACGAACGGCCTGCCCAACTGTTGCCGTACCACTCGGGCCCGTGATCGCACCGTGCCCGGCAGTCGACCCGGCATCCGCGACCTCGGAAGATACCGGTCCTGGGTGCCGAGACGGATCGCCAGCCGTGACGTCTCCCATCACCTTCAGGTTTGCAGGTCCAAGGGGTGACCGGTGCGCACCAGGCCAGCTACGCTCCTTAGCGGGCCCGGATGGCGGAATGGCAGACGCGGCGGCCTCAAAAGCCGTTGTTCGAAAGGACGTGCGGGTTCAAGTCCCGCTCCGGGCACACCACCGCTCCGGGCACACCATTTGCCCTGGTCAGCGACCCGCCGGACCAGCTCACCTGGTCACAGACTGGTCACGACTCGACCGCCGTCCAAATCGGCCGCCGCGGAAGCTCAACCTTTCTGCGAGCGCGTCGCCTCTGGCAGTCGAACGAGATTCTCGTTCTCAAGGCTCTCGGCCACCCGGGTGAGAAAAGAGCGCACTGTCGACTGGGCGACGCGGTGCAACAACGCCCGGTTGAGCTGACCTCCGAGCTGACCGAACGGAGGCTCGTAGAAAGCAAAGAGAGAAACACGGCAACGCTCCGCGCTCAAAGGGAGGAGTTCCACGTCGCCCTCTAGCACGGGAAAGAGAGCAGGCAGCCCGCTTGACTGCCAGAACACCGGCACGACCACCGCTACTCCACGGTCACGAGGAGGTCCGTGCGTCACGCGGATCTCTCGCGTCACCAGTCCGTTCGCCCACAAGGGTCCGACGCGCAGGTGGAGCGCTTCGCCTTCGCCCTGGGCCGCGCTTGCCAGCGGTGCGAACCAATCCCCATGATTCACAAAGCGCTCCCGTAACACCTCGAACGCACACGAGACGTCAACTGAGTCCTCAAGGAAGAAACGCATTGCTCAGCCCCCCTCTTTCATGAGGGCAGCGTAAAGGGCACTCCCGGTCCGCGATAGGGGCGAAAGCCCCTTCGTCCAAGGGGCCGTAGCCCCACATTGCAGCTTCACCGAGTCGCGCACGCCCTGGCTCTCGACGCTCCCGAAATCTGCCGGTGCCGCCTACTTGAGCCGCCCAAGGTGACAACGCGGAAACCACAGCAGTTGGCCGCACGACCGCCGTTGCCTTGCGAGGGAAGCACGGGATCGTGCACCCATCACGGTTATACCGGGGGAACCGATCTCGATCAGCAGTGTCCGGCCCGCGCGGGGCATTCGACCAAGGACGCTCAACGGTCCCGACGCTCCTCGCTGCGCGCCGGGACCGTCTCAGCGATGGGGAGAATAATACTGGCTGCACTCTGCCATTTCAAGAGATTTGGCTCCGCTGTGCCATCTTCGACATCGCCTCGAGCCGCATGCGGGTGCGGAACACCCTGCCCGCCTCCGAAACCGTGCGCCGCATTTGAAAGCGCGATGCTGTGTGGAAGCGGGTAACGGACTGCGCGGGCCAGGTGTGAAGTGACCGAAGACAAGACCAGAGAGAGCCAACTGCGGCGGACGGCCGCAATGCAGGGCTACACATTGCGCAAGTCCAGGCGCCGTGACCCGCTCGCACCTGACTACGGTCGCTGGCGCCTCACCAACCAGCGCCGCAACGCGGTCATCCTCGAGAACGCGGACCTCGACGAGGTGGAAGCATGGCTGAACTTGCCATGGGCCGCGAAGCTCAAGTAGCTCCTCGCCATTCCGGGCCAACCGGTGGCCGACCCGGAATGTCGTCTGAACAGGACTAACAGAACAGAGGACGGGCCAGGAGACGTCCGCCGGCGTTGCAAGTCCCGGCCCGTCCATTGCAGCCCCGGGCTTTCGCCAAGCCTCCCGGCGCGCAGGCCCGTTGCCCGCACCGCCTTCGGCCGTGAGCACGCAGTCACCAGTGGTGCTTATGTAGCACCCATGCTCGAGCGATGGACCCGCGTGGTCATTCGCTGGCGCATCGTGGTGGTCGCGTTCTGGGTCGCGATGATCGTCGTGGGCACGATCTCGGCCGGACGCCTGCCTAGGCTCCTTTCAACCTCTCTCGCTGTGCCGGGCAGCGACTCGGGGCAAGCCGACGCGATCTTGACCCAGCACTTCGGCGAGAATGTCGAAGGGACGTTCACGGTGGTGTTCCACGTGTCGAACCCGTCAACGTCCACACTGCACGCGATGGACCGACGGTTTGCCGCTGCCGCGCGTGCGGTACCGACCGGCCACGTCATGGCGTTGCGACCCGTCGCCGGGATCCTCTACGGCAATGTGAGCACGTCCCTCGACCTGCAACAGGCCGCTACCTATACAGGCGCTCTTCGCCACGGCTTGGAGGCGTCGGGACTCGCCGGCGCATATGTGACCGGAGCACCCGCGCTTCAGTACGACATCCAACCGATCCTGACCGCCGACCTGCGCAGGGGCGAAGTCATCGCCGTCTTGGCCGCGTTGGTACTTCTGACCCTCGTCCTCGGCCCCTCGTTGGCCCTCCTGATTCCGCTCGCCGTCGCCGCAAGCACCACGACGGCCGCGCTCGTGGTGATCTTCGCCCTCGCGCACGAATTCCTGATGGTGCTCTACGTCCCGAACCTCGTCCAGCTCATCGGGCTCGGGATCGCTGTCGACTACTCCCTGCTCGTCGTGCACAGGTTCAGACAGGAGCTGGCGGACGAGGCACGCGCAGTCGATGACGCGATCGTCTCCACGATGTCAAGTGCAGGCCGCACGGTGCTCTTCTCGGGTGTCGCGGTCGCCGTCGGCCTCTCGGTCGTCCTCATCGTCCCGGTGCCGTTCGTCCGCTCGCTCGGCTTCGCAGGCCTCGTCGTGCCGCTCGTCTCGATAGTCGCCGCACTCACGCTGCAGCCTTCTCTGTTGTCGCTGCTCGGGCGGCGCGGCGTGCACAAAGTTCGAATCTCGCGGCCCAAGGCGGGACGCGACACGGAACGGGGTCTCTGGTCCCGGCTCGCGCGGGTGGTCATGCGTCACCCCCTTGTCGTCCTCGCCGGCTCGACTACCGTCCTTCTGGCCGCAGCAACGCCGGCCCTCTGGCTCCAGCTCACGCCGGGCTCTGTCGTGGCCATCCCGCAGAGCATCCAGTCGGCACACGCTCTGAATCTGCTGCGCAATCGGATCGGGCCCGGAGTGATCACGCCAATCGAGGTCGTCCTCGACGCTGGCGCTCCGGGCAGGGCGGACACACCGGCGATCTCTGCCGCGACGCTCCGGCTCGCGCACGAGATCCTCAACGACCCAGAGGTCTTCGTCGTTGCTATCGGCTCGAGAGCACCGTACGTCGACTCGTCGGACCGCTACCGCCAGATGATCGTCATCGGACGCCACGACTTCGGCCAAGAGCCGACTCAGCTGCTCGTGCACCAGATACGGTCCAAGTTCCTTCCGGCTGCCGGCTTCCCCTCCGGCCTTCGGGTCTACGTCGGCGGTGCGCCGGCCCAGGGCGCCGACTTTCTCACGCGCGTCTACGGCACATTTCCCTGGATCGTCCTGCTCGTACTGGCGCTCGCCTACCTGGTGTTGCTGCGCGCGTTCCGTTCCCTGCTGTTGCCGCTGATGGCCGTGCTCCTGGACGTGGTCTCGGTCGCCGCGACTTACGGGCTGCTCGTCGTGATCTTCCGCCTGGGCGTCGGGGCCGACGTGCTCGGCCTCTATCGCGTCTCTCAGATCGAGGGGTGGGTCCCGATCTTCCTCTTCGCGATGCTCTTCGGCCTCTCGATGGACTACGAGGTCTTCTTCGTGTCGCGCATGCGCGAGTCGTGGGACGACTGCGGCGACAACAAGCGCGCCGTGTCGGACGGGCTCACCCATACCGGGCGGGTCGTCAGTGCCGCGGCTTTGATCATGGTCGGCGCGGTCTCGGGGCTGGTGGCCGGGCATGTGGCCGGCTTGCAGGAGCTGGGCGTCGGGCTGGCTCTCGGAGTCCTGATCGACGCGACGATCGTGCGCGGTCTATTGATGCCGAGCCTGATGACCCTGCTGGGACGTTGGAATTGGTGGCTTCCGGCGCCGATCGCCGGGTTCGCCGGCGTAGCGGCCTCGCCCCTCGCTGGGCACGAGAGGCGAGGCCTGCCGACGAGTGTGTGACCGGCTGCTACTTGACGACGGTGATCGCGAACCTGAACGCCGGCAGGTGATAGCCGAGCGCCAGTGCGGGCTCGTCCTGGGCGTAGGTGAGAACCGGCACCATGCCGTACGGAGTGGACGCGAACGACGGCGACAGCGTGTAGAGCATCGGGTAGAGGTCTATGAGGTGCGTCCCGGGACCGCCTGTGGCATTCAGATGCAGCAGGACATCCCCGTTGGAGTTGAAGCCGCACCCGTATCCCATGTAGCTGTTGTCGTAGTCAACGGTGACGGTGTTGTCGAGCTGTGTCCAGCCGACGCCCTTCAGGTGAATGGTGAAGGGCTGGCCCTCCTTCACCACGACCGAGGACACGCCCCGTCCGACGATGCTCTCCATCACGTAGAAGGGCACCTCCGCGAGGATCTTGCCCTTTTGCACTAGCTGCACGACATGCCAGCCGCCGAGGCCGTCCGGAACCGTGATCTTCGAATGAAGCGACCTGCCAGACGGGGTCGCTGATCCCAAGGGCTGCGACACGAACACCCAGCAGGTGCTCGCGCAGTTGACGCGGTTTCCGACAACCGTGGACCAGACCAGTTGCACTGGCGATCCCGACGACAGCCCCGTCGCCGAGAGGTCGACCTTGGTGTTCACCCGGCCGCTCGTGGTTGCAAGAACGGCCTGCACGCCGCTTGTGGCCGAGAGTCCGCTCGTCTCAAGCGTTGTCCGGGCGCTCAGCGTCGGAGCGACGCTGACAGGCCAGTCGACGGAGGAAGGTGGCGGCCCGTCGTCCTTCGTCACGGTAAAGGTGACCGTGGCGCCGTTCGTGTACGGAATCGGGGATTGCGGCACGTTCAAGTACAGGTAGCTGATGGCGTTCCCGATCTGGATCGTGTGCTGGCCCACCGGCCCGGCAGCACGAATGGTCGCTTTGGCCACGCCGCGTGTCCAGTTGGCCATCATCTCGCCCACGTAGTGGTTGTCCCAGAGAAGGGACGCCCCGCCTGTGTACAGGGTCGCACCGAGGCCGCTGTAGGTGATCGTGATCGGCGTCCCGATGGGGCCGCTCGTCGGCGTGACGGTGACGGTTCGCAACGTTACGAACCCGCCGTGAGCGACCTCTACACCGTTTACGACGGCGTAGAGGTCGTGCAGGCCACCCCAGTCCTGGGGCACCGTGAGCGACACGCGGAACGAGCCCTTGGCGTTGGTGGTCGTCTTGTCGAGCACCACGGCGAAATCGGTGTCCGCGCGGCCGAGGTAGTTCACCGTGTCCGGCTTGGCTTGCACAAGCCATGTGGCATCCGCGGTCGACCACGTCAGTTCCACGTCCGCGTTCGCGGCGAGGTGCGAGCCCGAGATCGTCAGCGGGATCCCGGCGACGCCCTCATCGGGGTTCACCTGGAGGATACCCATGGTCGGGCTCGGCCGCGCCGAGCCGGCGACCGGGCCGGGGAGCTGGCTGACGCCAGGGATGGCGGGTGAACGCAGCGTCGTGAAGCTCACCGCCGGGGCCGCGTGCGCCGACGACGGGCGAACAGCTTTGCCTGCGGTCGTGGCGCTTGCGGTCGCGACGCAAGAAAACAGGACCAAAGCCCCTACCAACAACCCGATCAACACGTTTCGGGGTTGCTTGTCTCTCAAGTGCCTCATTGTCAGCTTTCCTCTCACCTTGATGTGGTCTGTCGACTGCGATTGAGAACCGGCCGCGTCCGCTCTAGGCCCTGATGACGACCATGGGTGACGACCATAACGGTGAAGGTCGAATGGCGGGCACGCATAGGAAACACAGAGGTCGCCCGCCGCCGGCTAGCCGTACGGCAAGCGACCTCTCGCGCTTTATTAAGGGACTTGTCCCGCTTGCTAGCTGCTGGGCTCGATCGTGAGCGGCGACGCCACCTGTGGCGAGTCCTGCTGCATGAAGACGCCCTTCTCGGACGGAATTGGGGCCGTCAGCCCTTCCGGCACCGGGTTCGTGATGACCGTGACGCTGTAGTTCACGACGCCGAGCGGATAGGCCTTGCCCACAGGCCAAGCAGCCGTCCAGTACGACACCGCCGGCTTGGTCGGGTGCGTGCCGTACACAAGAGGTATTGCTGCGGACAGACCCGGGACGTTCACGTAAGCGCTCTTGACCGTGACGTTGGTGAGGTCGTTACCCCCGGAAGTCACGTGGACGCCCCACATGCGGAACACGACGACGTCCCCTCGTTGGAACAGGTTCGTCATCGAGCAGCCGGCATCGGCCGCCAGCTTCACAGTCCCACCCGCGCCTTGGACCGTGTCCACGGAGAAGAACACCTGGTGTGTTCCGACCCCTTGGACCGGCGGGGCCAGGGTCGTGGTCGTCGTTGTCGTGGCCGCTCCCGCGTGACCCGTGGCCGCTCCTGCGCCTGCGCCCACGACCGCGATGGCGACGACACCTCCGATCGCAACTAGCCCGGCGGCGACCGCGATTATGAGCTTCTTCATGCCATCCTCCCTCTCGTCAGGTCTAGGTTCTGGGTCAGGCCTTCACAGCCAGCGTTCCGCTGAGAGTGACTGTGAAAGAGCCGTCTTGGGATCCGCTCGTTCCACCGAGCTTGAGGGTGCCCTTGAACTTGAGGCTGCCGGACGCGCCATCTGCCGCGCCGACACCTCCGGTGGCCACGGCGACACCGTGAAATGTGACTGTCACAGGGCCGCTGTCACCGTTGGCACAGCCTTGCTGCGAGCTTGACCGGGTTACGGTGAACAGGATCTTGTTCGCACCGCCGGCGATGCTGCCCTTACCGCCGAACGGGTCGCACTGCTGTGAAGCGGCGGCCGAGCCACTGCCGCTGACCTTGCTGACACCAAAGAGCGAGTTCTTGCCCGAACCCGTGACCGATGAGATAGTCGCCTGGCCGTTGTTGATGAGCAACGAGGCCTTGCCGGTGTAGCTGCTGGAAAACGGGATTTTCTTCGTTGCCGGGACGGCCGAGAACACGGGACCTGCCAACAGCCCGGTGCTCAGAACTGCAACGAGCACGACGCCTGGAATGTACTTCTTCATCCTCTTCCTGCCAGTCAGTGGTTGTTGACGTATACTTACCGAACGGATAGTAAGTCCAATCTGACCGACCGTCAAGTAAAGCGGGGATGACCAGGACGTGTCGTACTCCAGGAGCAGTGAAGCTGGCTTAACGCAGCCTACCGAGGTCGGCTCGGCAGGCCACGGCAACACGCGCCAGCGGATCCTCGACATCGCGCTGGATCTCTTCATCACCCAGGGCTACGACGCGACATCCATCCGCCAGATCGCCGAGAGGTTGGGCTTCTCGAAGGCGTCGATCTACTACCACTTCGCCAGCAAGCAGGACATCTTGATGGCGCTTCACTACAAGCTCCACGAGGTCGGACGAGAAGCGCTCGCTGCCGTGAGGATGCCGACGAACTCGCAGGGAGCCTGGATGGCGCTGCTGGACCAGCTGATCAACGAGATCCTCGAGTACCACGACCTGTTCATCCTCCAAGAGCGCAACCGGGCCGCCATATCGCACCTGCACCAAGAACGCCACGTGTCCGAGCACGACCTGCTCGAGGACTGGTTCCATGCGGCGCTCTCAGATCGGGAGATCGATCTTCGCGATCGCGTGCGTATGGCGTGTGGTTTCAAGGCCGTCATGGGCCTACTTGATCTGGTGGGTGACGTCTTCGCAGAGGTCCCTTCGCAGGTGCTGGCGGACCTGCTGCGAGAAGCAACCAAAGACCTCATGGGCCCCAAGTTTGCTGCCGGTCACCCGGCTTAGGAGATCCCCGGCAGCGCTTCCTCGGCCTGATGGAACGGTGCTCGCAACTAGCCTCTGCGAGCTACATCCGTGATAATGCCCGGCTAGAAAATTCACGATCCATACGGGAGGGTACGTCCGATGCGACGCAAGGTGTTCGATGTCCTGGTCAGTGCAGGTGGCCTGATAGTCGTGGCCGTCCTGGTGGTGGCGGGAGCGCTCTTGATGTGGGCGCAGAGCTTTACGAACTCGAGCGTGCACAACCAGCTGGCACAGCAGGACATTTTCTTCCCTGCCAAGGCTGACATCACCCCCCAGCAGAGGCCCTACCTCCTCCAGTACGCAGGCCAGCAGGTGCTGACCGGTGCTCAGGCCGACGCGTACGCCCGGAAGATAGCCAGCGACGTTGCCGGCATGCCCTACGGCGGCGTCTACGCGAAGATCAGCGCGGCCGCCCTGGCCAACCCGAGCAACGCCGCGCTCAAGGCCGAGGCGCAGACCGCCTTCGAGGGCACGACCCTGCGGGGCCTTTTGCTCGAGGCCTATGCCTTCGGCACCTTTGGGACGATCTCACTTTGGGCCGGGATCGCCGCGTTCATCCTTGCGGGCCTGATGCTCATCCTCGTCGCGTTCGGCTTCTGGCACTCGAGGCGGGTTCCCGATCACGTGGAGATCCTGGCGCCCGCTTCGAAATAGCGGGGTCCGAGAGGGCTCAGCCCTTTCCGACCTCCGACTTCGCCCGCGCCATCACCGCGGCGATGGCCGAGGCAGCCCCGCTCGAGCTGAAAGCCGAGCCGAGATCGACGAACGTCAGGAACACTTCAGCTGAGCCCTGCACGTAGAAGTACTCGTCGTCGTAGAGCGTCTCTTTGAGCAAGGCGAAGTTCCCGCCTGTCTCCAAGAAGCGGATGTGGACGCCTCCGCTGCCGTAGCGGGGTGCACCCATGAAGCTCCCGCTGGCCTTGACGCCTTTGCCGGCTCCCTGGAGGGTGCTCTCGGCCGCCATCTGGGTCGCAAGGCAAGCGATCGACGCCTTGCGGCCGAGGGCGGCGAGGTCCGCGAGCGTCCCGGAGGCGCTATTCAGGAATACAACCTCCGAGCTGGCGCTCGGGAGGTGCGTGAGCGTCGCGCTCTTCTCGAAAAAGGTCGGCGATGAGACGTCCACGAGGACCGTGCCTCCGGTCACTCCGCTCGTGCCGAACGGGTCAGGACTCACCGGGCCGCCCTTCGCGATACAGGCGACCGCCTGCCTGCCTAGCGCTGCCTCGCCCTTGGGTGAGGCAGCAGGTTGGGCGGTCGCCCATTTGATGCTCGTCGGCAAGTCCGACACCTTCATGTTGATGGCCTTCGCCTCTGCCGCAACCGAGGACGCCCCACCGGGAAGCTGGCGGAGGTTGGCCATCGAAGGCAGCGCGGAAACTGAACCTAGGGCGAGAGCTCCGGCGAACCCTCCGACGACAAGGCGGTAGCAAGATCGGATCATGGTTTCAATATAGGCCCTGGGTCGGCGCTGGCACGGGCCCCGGATCCCACTGATTCTCCTTTGGGACGCTGATCCGGGCTGGTAGACAGTTGCCGTGGAACCCGTACTCCGGTCGTACCGGCCGGCCGACCGCGAGGCGCTCGTGTCGCTCTGGTCGATCTGCGAGCTGACGCGACCGTGGAACGATCCGAACCGCGACATCGACCGTAAGTTGGCCAGGGACGCCGAGAACCTCCTCGTACTCGAGGAGGACGGCGAGTTGATCGGGTCGGTGATGGTCGGCTACGAAGGCCACCGGGGCTGGATCAATTACCTCGCGGTCCACCCTGCTCATCGGCGTCAGGGACTCGGTCGTCTGCTCATGGACGAGGCAGAGACACGACTCCGCGGTCTCGGGTGCCCGAAAGTCAACCTCCAAGTCCGGAACTCGAACGAGGCCGCAAGAGAGTTCTACCGACAGATCGGCTACACCTTCGACGAGGCTGTGAGCTTCGGCAAACGCCTCGAACACGACGCGCAGCCTCCCTGCTGATCCCGAGACCGCCCGCCACTACCCTCAGGGCCACCACTGTCAAGCCGCCCTGGTGGGCGGATCGGCGTGCCGATACCGGCGACGTGAACCGGGGTGGGCATCATCTCCTCAAGGCTTCTTCTCAGAGTCCTCGGGGTCTGTTACTCTGAATCGAGTACCCGAAATGGAGGGACTGTGCCGCTGCGTAATCGAAGCAACCCTCTCGCCCTCGCCGTGCTCATCTGCCTCTACGAGCGGCCCATGCATCCCTACGAGGTCGCGACCACGCTCCGCCAGCGCCAGAAGCACGAGAGCATCCGCCTCAACTACGGGTCGCTCTATGCGGTAGTGGACTCCCTCGAACGACGCGGCTTGATCACCGCGAAAGGAACCGAACGTTCAGGTCGACTCCCCGAGCGAACCGTGTACTTCCTCACCGACGCCGGCCGGATCGAGATGCACGACTGGTTGACCGATCTCATCTCGACGCCGGTCAACGACTATCCCGAGTTCGCGGCGGCGCTTTCGTTCCTTCCCGCGCTGCCTCCCGGCGACGTCCTGGACCTCTTGAAAGAGCGGGGCCGATGCCTCGAGTTCGAGATCGCGATGACGACCGCGGCACGTGAACTGGTCGAGAAGCAGGGCATTCCCAGGCTCTTCTGGGTCGAGGCCGAGTTTCACCGACTGCTACGAGAAACCGAGCTCGACTACGTGCGACGGCTCATCAGCGAGATCGAGGCCGGGACTCTTGAAGGCCTCGAGTGGTGGCGGGCCGCGCACGAACACGCCGGCGATATCGTGGCGCCCCCACCGTTCTTCGCCGACGACTCGACCGAGCCTTGACAAGAACCATGGATCACACGGAGGACGGCCACTTGGAAGCGATCATCTCGACCACCGATCTGCGCAAGCAATTCCACTCGAGACGTGGACCCGTCGAGGCGGTGCGAGGAGTCAGCATCGAAGTCGGGCGAGGGGAGATATTCGGCTTCCTCGGCCCGAACGGAGCCGGCAAGACGACAACGTTGCGGATGCTGACCACGCTGCTTCCGATCGACAGCGGGCACGCGACGGTGGCCGGAATCGATGTCGCGCGCAAGCCCAAACAGGTCCGCCAGCGCATCGGGTACGTCAGCCAGCTCGGGGGCGCCGACGAGCTCGCGACCGGACGCGAGAACCTGATTCTGCAAGGGCGCCTCTACGGCGGCGACCGTGTCTCTGTGACTTCGCGGGCGAAGCTGCTGATGGAGATCCTCGACCTCAACGAGTTCGCAGATCGCCGCGTGAAGACCTACTCCGGGGGGCAGCGCCGGCGTCTGGACGTCGCGCTCGGCATCGTGCACGAGCCCGAAGTCCTGTTCCTCGATGAGCCGAGCACGGGACTCGATCCTCAGAATCGGGCGAATCTCTGGGAGCACGTCCGCTCACTGCGCTCACGCGGCACGACGATCTTCCTGACGACGCACTACCTCGAGGAGGCCGACATGCTCTGCGATCGCATCATGATCATGGACCACGGTCGGATCGTCGCCGAAGGGACGCCGCGCGATCTGAAGCGGCAGGTCTCGGGTGATTCAGTCCTTCTCAGCCTTCACGACGAGGGTGGCGCACTGGCCCGAGCGCGACTGCTCATCTCCGCCGAGCCGTACGTGCGCGAGCTGACCACCGATGGCGATCAGCTTCGTCTCTACGTCGAGGACGGGAGCGCCGCGCTCCCCGGGCTGCTGCGCCTTCTGGACGCCGAGCGCATCGCGCTCAAGTCGATCAGCCTCTCGGAACCGACCCTTGACGATGTGTTCTTGCACCAGACCGGTCACTCTCTTCGAGACGCCGGCACCGACACGACCGAGACCGCGGCATGAAGACATTTCGGGACATAGGTCTCCTCTTCCACCGTTACACCCTGCAGATGCTGCGCAACCCCGTCTGGCTGTTCGTGGGGTTCTCCTCGCCGATCCTCTATCTCGCGTTGTTCACCCCGATGCTCAAGCACATCGCTCCGAGCCTCGGCGTCCGGGGTGGCGGCGTGCTCGAGATCTTCCTGCCCGGGATCCTCTCCCTCCTCGCGTTCGCGAGTGGGAGCGGCATGGGCTTCAGCACGATCTTCGAGCTTCAAGCCGGAGTGGTCGAGCGTTTCCGCGTCACTCCCGCGAGTCGCTTCGCGATTCTCGTCGGCCCCATCCTCTCGGGGCTCATGATGATGGTGGTGTTCGACGCAGTCGTCGTCGCGATCGCGGTCGGAGTCGGGTTTCAGGTGCACTGGCTCGGGCTGGCAGCCCTCGCTGTCCTGCTCGGGCTGCTTGCGGCCCTCACAGCGGCCTTTTCGACGGCAACTGCTCTCGTGACCAAGGACATCAGCAGCTTCGCCGCAATCATCAATGGGATCAATCTGCCGATCCTTCTCCTGGCGGGCGTGCTCCTCCCGATCTCGTTCGCGCCTGTGTGGATGCGCGTCGTCGCGCACTTCAATCCTCTCTACTACGCCGTGCAGGCTTCACGCTCCCTCGCCGCCGGCAGCTTCGGCGCCCCGGCCGTCTGGCAGGGCTTCGCCGTGCTCGCGTCGCTGTGCGCGCTCGTCGTGTTCTGGGCGACGCGGGTGTTCCGAAAGGCGGTCGCCTGAGAGCCCGAGCTGCGTCGGTCTTTGGGCCCGCGGCTCGCGTGTGGCCGACCACTCCAGGTCCCGGACAGCTGAGTTCTCGAGTTCCACGAGAAGTTGAACACAAGACGGCATGGCCGACCTCAGTCCTTGCCGATTATGACCTCGGTCGCCTTGATGACGGCCTTCACGGAGTCGCCCTCCGCGAGCGCCAGGCTTTCCGCGGAGCCTCTTGTGATCGCCGACACGACTTCTTGACCCCCGGCCAGCCGGATCACGACGGTGGACATGACCACACCGTGCTGGACGCTGACGACTACGCCGTCGAGTTGGTTCCTTGCGCTTAGTCTCATGGACGGGAGGCTAGTGACCAAGGCGGCCCGTGAGCCGCCCGATCGGAAAATGCCATGGAACTGATTGCCGTGCTCAACGATGCCCGTGCCGAGATCTTGGATGAAGCGGCCGAGGCAGTCCTAAGGTCCCACCTGGGCCACTACAAAGCGTCCGGCCCCGAAGAGCTGCGGTCTCGCCTGGAGGCGCTCTTCGACATCGTGGTCGACTGCCTGCGGTCTCGGAATCTCGATCAGGTGAGCAGGTACGCGGAACGGGTCGGCCGCGATCGCTTCACGAGCGGGTTCGGGATTGGTGAGGTCCAGACCGCGTTCAACGTGCTGGAGGAGTCGATGTGGCACCACGTCGTCGCCGGGGTCCCCACCGACGAGCTCGTGGAGTCGCTCGGCCTCCTCTCAACTGTCCTCGGCGTCGGCAAGGACGAGTTGGCACGCACTTACGTCTCTCTCGCCAGCCACGAGCACGTGCCCTCACTCGACTTGCGTGCCCTGTTCGAGGGCACCTGAGACCGCCGGACCGCCGGCTGGCACTCCGAAGCGCCGCCACCGGCGTCGCACGCTCGGGACGACCCCGGTAGTTGCGGGCCACCAGGTAGCGTCGCTTGCCAATGGCGCAGCTGGTTGTCGCGACCTACAACGTTCATGCGGGCACCGATGGTTGGGGCACGCCGTTCGACGTCGTGGCCTCTTGCGGCCGGCTGGACGCTGACGTTCTCTTGCTGCAGGAGACCTGGACTCCTGCCGGCGGCGAGGGGCTCGCATCGCTGGTGGCGAACTCGCTCGGCTACGAGGCGCACCAGGTATGCCTCTCCGATGCAGTGTTGCTCGAGTCGGCAGAGGCGGTCGGCACGCGTTGGGGTCCCAGGTACCCACACCGGAACCGTTCCCTCTGGGTGGGTGGCGCCGAGAAGCTCGGGCGCCTGCATCGTGCACGCTGGGGCACGGCACGCACCGGCACCTGGGGAATCGCCCTGCTGTCGCGCCTGCCCGTCAAGCGGGTCGAAACCATAGAGCTGGGCAGGCTGCGCCGTGACTCCGCCGAGCGACGCTCCGCCGTCCTCGCCGAGATAGGGGTCGACGGCTCCTCGATCACCGTCGTCGGCACCCACCTGGCCCATTTCACACATGGATCGCCGATCCTGTTGGAACGCCTCCGTCTCCGGCTCCCGGAACCCGGCCAGCCCGCTGTGCTCGCCGGCGACATGAACTTCTGGGGGCCACCGCTGTCGCTCGGGCTCCCAGGCTGGCGGAGAGCGGTCCGGGGCCGCACCTACCCCAGCTGGCGTGCCCACAGCCAGATCGACCACATCTTCGTGACACGGCCGGTCGAGGTGATCTCGGGCGCGCCGGTCGCAGTGGGCCGCTCGGACCACATGCCGCTGCGGGCACGGCTCGCCATCGCCTGATGATCATGTAACCGATCCGAGCCCCGCGAGGTCTGACCTAAGGAGAGGCAGGTCCGGGCATGGTGCCCGACCCGGAGGGGGAAAGGGGCGAGCTTGCTGGCGTTCACATTTCCCGGCCAGGGTTCACAGCGACCGGGCATGGGCGCCGCTTGGGTTGACCACCCGTCGTTCGAGCTCGTCGCCCTCGCTTCTGAGATAACGGGCCGCGACCTGGCCCATCTTCTCCTCGAAGCCGACCAGGAAACCCTGACCCGAACCGACAACGCTCAGATCGCCACCTTCGTCCAGAGCCTGATCGTCCTTGACGCCGCCGAAAGGATCGGCATCGAGCCTTCGTCCTCAGCCGGCCATAGCCTCGGCGAGTACACCGCCCTCGTGGCTGCAGGGTCTCTCGACTTCGAAGACGGGCTCCGCCTCGTCTCAGAGCGCGGCGCCGCCATGCAAGAGGCCGCCGAATGCGCGCCCGGGACGATGATCGCCGTGCTCGGTCTCGACGACGAGGCCGTCGAGGCGGCGTGCCGTCGTGTCGACGATGAGGCTTGGATAGCGAACTTCAACGCTCCTGGCCAGGTCATAGTCGCCGGGACCGCCGAGGCGCTCGCCGAGTTCAGCGCGATCGCGAAGCAGCTCGGCGCCAAGCGCGTGCTCTCGATGCCGGTCGGAGGCGCCTTCCATACGCCACTCATGGCGCCTGCGCGCGACCGACTGCGCAAGGCGGTCGCGGCCACGAGCTTCCATGCGCTCGATCCGGTGGTCGTGGCAAACGTGGACGCCCGCCCCCACGACGACCCGAACGAGTGGCCACAGCTGCTGTCCGCCCAGCTGTGCAGCCCGGTCCGGTGGCGCCAGAGCATCGACACCCTGCTCGGTGAAGGCGTGCAGACCTTCGTCGAGCTGGGACCGGGTGGCGTGCTGACGGGCTTGTTGCGACGAGTGGCACCCACGACGGACGCGATCGGAGTGTCGGTCTCCACTCCGGACGATCTCGATCGTCTGGTCGAGATCCTCGCTGACGGGATAGTCGGTGCCGCCCCGACAGGAGAGCGTTTCCACATGACCGAGCGGCTCGTGGTCTCGCCCGCTGTAGGGCTGTTCGAGCCTGCGGCCGGTCTGGCCGGTTATCTACCCGGTGCTGCCGGCCAACCCGCGGACCCGATCCTGATCCAGGTCGGCGGACTCCTGGGTAATGTCGGCACGACCGAAGTGCGGTCCGCGTTCTCGGGCACCCTCGAAGGCGTGCTCGTGCTGGCGGGCGAGAGGGTGACGCGCGGCCAACCCATTGCATGGTTGCGGGCCCCGAGCCAAGACGAGAGGACCTGATGAGAGGCGCACAGATCACCGGATGGGGCCTTGCTCTGCCGGACACGGTCGTCACCAACGCGGATTACGAGGCACATCTCGACACGAGTGACGAGTGGATCGTCGAGCGGACCGGGATCAAAGAGAGGCGCCACGGCGGCACGAGCTCGGGGCTCGCCATCGAGTCGGGCAGGCGCGCGCTGCACCGTGCGGGACGCCGTGGCCAGGAGATCGACCTTCTCGTGCTGGCGACGACGACTCCGGACCAGACCGTGCCCGCGACCTCCGCCTGGGTCCACCACCAGCTCGGTTGCCGTGGCGCCGCCTTCGACTTGAACGCCGCGTGCGCCGGTTTCGTGTACGGGCTCGTGACCGCTGTCGCGCTGCTCGACGCCGGACACGAGCGCGCACTCGTGGTCGGCTCGGACACCTTGTCGCAGATCACCGACCAGAGCGACCGGAACACGGCAGTGCTGTTCGGCGACGGGGCGGGCGCCATTGTCGTCGAGGCCACCGAGGGCGAGCCGCTGATCCTCGCGCACGATCTCGGGCTAGACGGGTCCTTGACCCCGCTCCTGTACTGCGACCGGGGCGGCTACATCGCGATGGAAGGGCGTGAAGTCTTCCGCAAGGCGGTTCGAGTGACCGTCGAGTCCGCCCAGCGGGTGCTGAAGCAGGCCGATGTCAAAGCCGAGGACATCGCGCTTTTCATCCCGCACCAAGCCAACATCCGGATCATCGACGCCATGGGCCAGCGGCTGGGAATCGATCCGACCCGCTACGCGGTCTGCCTCGATCACACCGGCAACACCTCGGCTGCGTCCTGCGGGATCGCACTCGCCGAGGCCGCCGAGGCCGGGCGCCTCAAGGACGGCGACCTCGTCCTTTTCTCCGGCTTCGGAGCCGGGATGACCTGGGCGAGCGCCGTGGTGCGATGGGGAGGGGCCCCAGAGGCTCCGGCGAGCGCCGGTGGCTTTGGGACGCGCGGGTGACCACCGAGCACGACGACCACGTAACTCCCGACGACGGGGCTGGCGACGGCCCGGGGCGGGTGGTCCTCGTGACGGGCGGTTCGCGCGGGATCGGGCTGGCGTGTGCGCGGCGGTTCCAATCAGGGGGCGACCGGGTCGCTGTCACGTGGCGGACGAAGCCACCAGAGACGCTCGACGGGCCGGCCGGGACGTATCCGCTCTTGCCGGTCGGTTGCGACGTCACATCAGGGCTCGAGGTGGACCGAGCCTTTGCGGAGATCGAACAGGCACTCGGACCGGTTCAGGTCCTCGTCTGCGCGGCCGGGATCACCGACGACACCCTGCTCTTGCGAATGTCGGAGGACCGGTGGGACAACGTCATCGAGACGAACCTCACCGCTGTCTACAGAACCGCAAAGCGGGCGCTCGGACCGATGGTCCGGGCGAGGCAGGGCCGCGTCGTCCTGATCTCGTCGGTCGTCGCGTTCATGGGCTCCGCAGGCCAGACCAACTACGGTGCCTCCAAGGCCGCGCTGGTCGGCTTCGCCCGATCGCTCGCGAGAGAGGTGGCGTCGCGCAACGTCACGGTCAACGTGGTCGCCCCTGGGTTCGTGGCCACAGATATGATCGCTGCGTTAGGTGAAGATCGCGTCAGGGCGCTGACAGCTATGGTGCCGCTCGGGCGGCAAGCCGTCCCGGACGAGATCGCCTCGGCCGTCGAGTTCCTAGCCTCAGACGGCGCCAGTTACGTGACCGGCGCCGTGCTGGCCGTAGACGGTGGTCTCGGTATGGGCCACTGACTCATCGCAACCAATCAACCGACGAGAGAAAGCAGCCCACGCATGGACAACGAAGCGACGTTCGAGAAGTTCAAGGCCTGCGCGGTCGAGATCCTGAACGTGCCGAGCGAGAAGGTGACCCTTGACGCAAACTTCGCGAACGACCTTGACGCCGACAGCCTCGACTTGGTCGAGCTCGTGATGGAGCTCGAGGAGGTCTTCAGCATCACCGTCGACGAGAGCGAGCTCGAGGGCGTCGAGACTATCGGTCAGGCGTACGAGCTCGTCACGTCGAAGCTTTGATGGCCGACGCCGAGTTCGTGCCCGACAGAGCGGGTCGCCGCAGGGTCGCGGTCACCGGACTCGGCGTGGTCTCGTGTTGCGGGATCGGCAAAGATGCCTTCTTCGAGGGTCTCAACGGGCCTGCACCCGAGGGCGAGCACCGGGTCCGGGGCTTCGACTCCTCGCTGTGGTTCGATGCCAAGGAAGTCCGGCGCGTGGACCTCTTTGCTCAATTTGCCGTTGCGGCATCCGAGATGGCCCTCGAGGACGCCGGCCAGCTCGACGTCGATCCAGCCCTCGCCGGTATCCAGATCGGCACCGGCGTCGGGGGTCTCAGCAGCATGGAGACCCAGATCGGCGTTCTACTCGAGAAGGGCCCGCGACGCGTCTCGCCTTTCCTCGTGCCGATGATGATGGCGAACGCTGGGGGTGCGACCGTCTCGATGCGCCTCGGCTGGCGGGGACCGTGCGAGACGATCACAACGGCTTGCGCATCGGGCACGCACTCGATCCTCGCCGGACACCGCCTGATCGCAACCGGGCGTTGTGACGCCGTGCTCGCCGGGGGTGCCGAGGCGGCGATGACCCCCGTCGCGCTCGCCGCTTTCGGGAACATGACGGCGCTGTCGACCAGTGGGCAGTCGCGGCCGTTCGACGTGCGCCGAGACGGCTTCGTGATCGCCGAAGGTGGAGCGGTCCTTGTGCTCGAGGAACTCGAGCGCGCGAGGGCCCGAGGGGCGCACATCTATGCGGAGCTTCTCGGAGGCGCCTCGACCGCGGACGCACACCACATCACGGCGCCGGCCCCCGGAGGCGCCGGCGCGATCGGCTGCATGGAGCTGGCGCTGGAGGACTCCGGGCTCAGGGCTGCTGACATCGCCCACGTCAACGCCCACGGCACTTCGACGCCACTCAACGACATGGCCGAAGCCGAAGCCATCGAAAAGATCTTCGGCCGTCCAGGCCCCGTGGTCACCTCCATCAAGGGCGTTACCGGTCATTCGCTCGGAGCGGCAGGAGCGCTGGAGGGTGTCGCCTGTGCGCTGTCGATCGAGCGACGGCTGATCCCGCCGACGGTGGGCCTCGAACAGCAGGACCCGGACATTCACCTCGACATCGTCCGGGACGTCCCCCGGACGTGGGAACCGGGCCCAGTCCTGTCGAACAGCTTCGGTTTCGGAGGGCACAATGGATGCATCGTGCTCACTCCCCTGTCTGGTTGAGTCACGGGCCGCGAGGAGTTGTCGGTCCCCGAGGATCCCGCCGGCCGGAATGGCCCACGGCCACCCGACTGCTCATTTGCCGGTTTCAGCGACGATCCTCCGTGGCTGATCGACCCTGATGAGCTTCCCTGGCTCGACGGCATAGACGTCATCCGGGCGAGGACGCGCGCAGAGGTTCCGCGCCTCGTCCGGCGCCGCTGGTTCCCCCCGGCGCACCGCATAGTGAAGGTCGGCTGGACGCTCGCCCGCGCCGTCGGAGCCTGGTACCTCGTCGACCGGGGTCGGGGCAAGGCGCGATCTCGTCTCGGTCTGTCGCGGCGGTTGCGGGTCGCGTTCGGCACGCTGGGGCCCACCTACATCAAGCTCGGGCAGATCCTCTCCTCGGGAGAAGGGATCTTCCCAGAGGAGATCGTCTCGCAGTTCCGCCTTCTTCTCGACCGCGTGCCGCCGGAGTCGTTCGACTCCGTGCGCCGGATCGTCGAGGCGGAGCTCGGCGGTCCCCTCGACGCGACCTTCACCGAGTTCGACCGGGCCCCGATCGCCGCCGCCTCGATCGCCCAGGTCCACGGCGCCCGTCTGCGAACCGGTGAGCGTGTGGTCGTCAAGGTCCAGCGACCCGACGTCGCCGAGCTCGTGCGGAGGGACCTCGCCGCCATGAGCTTCTTCGCCCCGTTCCTGGTCGGGCGGATACCGGTCGCAGCTCTCGCCAACCCGCCGGCTCTCATCGAGCTGTTCGCCGAGACGATCGTGGAGGAGCTGGACTTCCGGCTCGAAGCGGCCAACATGCTGGATGTCGGCCACGTTCTCGCTGAGACAAACCAGCGCTCCATCATCGTGCCGCGCCCGCATCCCCGGCTTGTCACACGCCGCATGATGGTGATGGAAAGGCTCGACGGCTTCGCGTGGGACGACGTCGAGGGAATGCGGGCCATCGGGATCGACACGACGACCGTGCTGAGGGCAGAGATGATCTCGTTCCTCGAAGGGGCGATGCTCTACGGCGTCTTCCACGGCGACCTGCACGGCGGGAACCTCTTCGTCCGCTCCGACGGCCGCGTCGCCCTGCTCGACTTCGGCATCACCGGGCGCCTCGGCGAGCGGCAGCGGCTCGCTTTCTTGCAACTGCTCATCGGCGGCTCGACGAGCAACCTCCGGATCCAGGTGAACGCATTGAAAGAGCTCGGCGCTCTCAAGCCCGACGCGGACGTGGAGCAGGTCATAAGGGACCTCGGCCTGGACAGGCCGACCCCGGACGTGACCGCATTGTCGGCCGACGAGCTCACCGCTCAGCTTCGAGACCTGACCCGCCAGCTCCTCGCCCACGGGGCGAGGATGCCGAAAGAGCTGATGTTGTTCGTGAAAGACATGCTCTTTCTCGACGGAGCGGTCGCGACGCTGGCTCCTGGAATCGACCTGCTCGGAGAAGTGGCCCTGATCGCGACGTACTTCTTCGAACGCTACGGGGAACGGATCGCGTCCGAGATCGGGCTCGATCCCCGTGCCGTCCCGATCGACCTCGATGCTTTGCGGTCGTCGATGGGCCTTCCGCCCGACGCTGAACAGTTCACCTACAAAGACCTGCAGGAGCGCCGCCAGGCTGTACGGAAGAAGTTCGAGCGAGGAGACTCCTAGGGCGCATCCACCGACAGCCGGACATTCGAACGCCTGGCCCGGTTCACGAGCCCCGTCCAGCTCGGGCCCGGGTGGTGCCGATTTCTCTTGCCTTTCGGGTAAGCGCCTGGCTACTGTCAACCCAGCCGGTAGCCGGCCTCTCGTGGCGTGACATCGCCGCCGTGCAATCCCCACGACGAGAAGGAACGACCATGCGCCCACCGGTGGACGACCGCGCGATACGGATCTTGCGCGAGAACGTGCCCGAGTTCGAGGACCATTACCTCGACCTCCTGGACATCTACGACGAGGACCTGACGCCGCAGGTGGTCTTCAACGAGCTCGCGGACTTCGTGACCGAGCTCGTGCAGCACGGTGACCACGAGGACACCCTCGAACGTTGTTTTGCCGCCGTCGAGCTCGTGGCCGTCGAGCCTGGCGCCGACGGCACAGGACTCGTGGCGTTCTGCTTCCTCGACCAGCTGGCGCCCTTCGCCCTCGAGAGGACGCGCAGCTACTTGGAGCCGATCACCGAGACGATCCTCGAGCTGGTGGAACAGGACCTGCTATACGAGGACGACGGAGAGACCGCGCTTCTCATCTCCGACCGCCCGTCGCCGACCTTTGGGCCGCCGCCCGCAGGAGCCTGTCTCCCGGCCGAGGACTGACCCGATCCCTGCCTCCCGGCGGCACTCGCCGCCGCGTCCCGGGCGGCACATCTGCCCGGTGCGGCGCGTGACGGCCTCACGAGGCGCTCGGCGCCCTCAGCTTTCCCTGCTCGAGCAGCGTCTCCTCTGAGCGAATGGATGCCGCGTTTGCAGCCGAGACGGCGTCGTAGACCTCCGAGCGGTGGATGGGCACTTGGCGGGGCGCTTCGATGGCAATCCTCACGTGGCGGCCGTCCACGATGGCGCGGACCTCGACGACGATGTCGTCGCCGATGAGAATGCGTTCGCCGACGCCACGAGTCAGGACGAGTGCCATCTTGTCTCCTTGGTCGTCTGGAGGTCGACCTCAATCGTAGACTGAAGGAGGCTCAGGTCCGCCTACGCCCACATGCCCGCCCGTTGCGAAGGCTCTCGCCCGCCGGGGGGACCGCAACCGCCGAAGAGGAGAGGCCTTGCCCAGGCAGGTTCCGCCTCCCCGTGCCCGCCGACTCTCTGCGCCTCCGCGCTTGTTTGGCAAGATCCGCAGCGATCGCGACGTAAGTAGCTGCGGTGGGGCAGGGATCGCCCTCAACGTAGGCCAAGGACGGCTTTCGAGTCCGACAGCAAGGTGACCTATGGCTGACGCGATCGAGGCGATCAACGTGCTGAACTTCGCGTTGGACGCGATCCAGCAGCGCCAGCAGGTCATCGCGAACAACATCGCGAACGAGAACACGCCTGGCTTCCAGGCTCAGGTCGTGACCTTCGAGAAGTCGCTCGCCGACGCCGTCGCCGACGGCGGCACTGCAATGGCCACCATCGTCCCCGAGGGCCTCCCGTCAGGCACGGACGGCAACAACGTGAGCCTTCCGGCGGAGCTCGCCCTCGAGACGCAGACGAACCTCGAGAACCAGTCGGTAGCGAATTCCCTGAGCTCGGAGTTCGCGATCCTCTCGTCGGCCGTCTCCGGATAGGGAGGAGGACCACCTCATGTCGATGTTCCCCTCGATAAGCATCGCCGGTACCGGGCTCGAAGTCGACCAGACCTGGATCGACGCGATCGGCGGCAACGTCGCGAACGCCGAGGACGCTGTCACCCCGGGCCAGCCCGTCTACAGGGAAGAAGAAGTGACCGCCGTCGCCTCACCCGGCTCGGGTTCCAGTTCCCCCGGCAACGGCGTCCAGGCGTCCGTCACTCTCGGCTCCTCGCAGGGAATCCTCACCCACGACCCGGGGAACCCGCTCGCCGACAAGGCGGGCGACGTGCTCTACCCGAATGTGAACATCGGGCACGAGATGACCTCGCTCGTCCAGGCACAGGTCAGTTACGAGGTGGACGCCAAGCTCCTCCAGAACAGCGACGACGCCTATCAGGCGATCCTCGCGATCAAGGCGTGACGCCGATGATCCCCCCCATCGTCCCGGTCTCCGCCATGACCAGCGCCTCGCCGGCGTCGGCAACCCCTGCCGCAACGGCCGTCTCGGGGACCGACGGCTTCGCCAACCTCCTCGGCTCCGCCCTCGATCAGCTCAACGAGACCACGTCGAACGCGGCGACACTTGCGATCGAAGGCGCCACCGGCCAGGCGAACATCGCGGACGTGACGGTCGCCGCCACCGAGGCGCAGCTCGCCGTCCAGCTCGCGACGACCGTCAGGAACGAAGGCGTGACGGCGCTCAACTCGATCATGTCCATGCAGGCGGGCTGACGTGGCCGTCGTTGCCTTCGACTCGAGCAAGCTGAACGGAACCGTCGCGCGGACGCGCCAGTACCTCAACGGCTTCACACCCGGACAAAAGGCGATGACCGCCATAGCGGCCATCGGCCTCGCCGTCGGCGGCGCATTGTTTGTCACCCACGCGTCAGGACCGAGCTACACGGTCCTTTACGCGAACCTGCAGTCCTCCCAAGCCGGCCAAGTCACCCAGGAGCTCTCCTCGAACCACGTTCCCTACGAGCTGCAGGACAACGGGACGACCGTTCTCGTCCCTGAGGCCGACGTGAACCAGGAACGGATCAGCCTCGCCGAGCAAGGGCTTCCCTCGGGCGGGACCATCACGTTCCAGACCCTCGCCTCGACGGGGATCACCTCGTCTCAGTTCGTGCAGAACGTCGACTACCAGGAGGCACTCGAGGGACAGCTCGCCTCGACGATCGAGTCGATCCAAGGCATCTCGAACGCACAGGTGTCCTTGGTGATGCCCGCGACGAGCAGCTTCGCAGTCGCGAGCACCCAGACCCCGACCGCTTCGGTCCTCGTCGACCTCGCCGACGGGACCGAGCTCACCAGCAGCCAGGTCCAGGGGATAGTCCACCTCGTCGCTTCCGCGGTACCGAGCCTTGACGCGAGCAACGTCACGGTCGTCGACAACAACGGAAACGTCCTGTCGGCCCCGGGAGTCGACGCGTCGGCGAGCACCAGCACCTCTGAGACCACCGCTTACGACGGCCAGCTGGCCGCTTCGCTGACGGCTCTGTTGGCACGTGTCGTCGGTCCGGACAATGCGGCCGTCGAGGTCCACGCCGTTCTCAACTTCAATCAGCAGACCACGACCACCACCGGTCTCGAGCTAGGCAAGGACGGCAAGCCGATCACGACGCCGACCAGCCAGGACACGACCCACCAGACCTACACGGGCAACGGGGCCCAGGCCGCCGGCTCACTAGGTTCCAGTTCGACCTCGACGGACCAGAACGGCACCTACAACTCGACGCAAACCCAGACCCAGACGGCCGTTGGCCAGGTCTCAGAGACGGTGCAGCAGGCGCCCGGACAGGTGGTCAAGACCGCTGTCGCGGTCCTCGTCAACTCGAGCTCCGTCAAATCGTCGCAGCTTCCCAGCATCAAGAGCCTGGTCCAGACGGCGGCGGGACTCGATCTCGCCACCGGTGACAGCATCGTCGTCACCGCTCTTCCCTTCTCCCCCGCGGCCCAGCAGGCCGCGACGAAAGCCCCCACGATGGTGTCGAAACTCCAGGGCTTCGCGCCCGACATCGGCCTTCTCCTTCTAATCGCGCTGTTCTTCTTCCTGGCGTTGCGCAGCTCGAAGAAGCGGCGCCCGATCTTCGAAGAGATCCCGATGCACCAGTTCGGCGGCGCGCTGTCGCCTATCGACGTCGACACCGGTGAGCTGCCGGCGGTGACGCCACTCGTGTCCGGGATGCTCTCGCAGGCGGCGTCGCCGGTCACGCGCGAGGTCGACGCGTACATCAACTCCAGCCCGGAAGAGGTGGCGCAAGTGATGCGTGCCTGGTCCCAGGAGCGGTCCGCGAGATCGGCATCGTGACGAGATGACCGACGCCGCCGTGACAGAGGCCCCTCAGGCGGAGGCCGGCGAGCACCTTGTGGTGCAACGAGGCGCCGCCCCGGTGCGCAAACTGCGTTACGAGAGCCTGACCGGGCAGCAGAAGGTAGCGATCGTGCTCGCCCAGCTCCGCGAGGAGACGTCGTCGATGCTGCTCAAGGCTGTGGGCGACGAAGAAGCAGTGCTGCTGGCCACCGAGATAGCGAACCTCCCGCCGCTGGATCGCGAGGTCGTCGGCCGGGTGCTCGAGGAGTTCGTCGGGAAGGTCAGCGCCACGAGGTCGATCAACCAGGGCGGCATTGCCCAGGCGCGCCGCATGCTCGCCGCTGCCATCGGCGAGGAGCGCGCCGCGCAAGTCATGCCCCATCTGCAGGGCAACGTCGCTGCCGGGCCGCTCGCGTCGCTTTCACAGGCGGACCCGAGCCATGTCGTGCCGTTGCTGGTCGACGAGCACCCGCAGACGGTCGCCGTGATCCTCGCCCACATGCCGCCGAACGACGGTTCCAGGTTGCTCGACGCGATGCCGAGCGACTTCCGGGCCGAGGTCGCAGTGCGGATCGCGACGATGGGTCCGGTCTCGCCGCAGGCCATCAGCACTTCGGCGCAGCAGCTCGCCAACAAGCTCCGTGGTCTCGGCGCGGCTGGCTCTTCGGTGCCTGGTGGGGTCCCCGCCCTCGTAGAGCTGCTCAACCGGGCAGACGGGTCGACCGAGAAGCAGGTGCTCGCCAGCCTCGAGGAACGCAACCCTGAGCTCGCCGAAGCAGTGAGGGCGCACATGTTCACCTTCGAAGACGTGCTCGCCATGGAGGACAGGACTCTCCAGCTCGTGCTGCGCGGGATCAAGATCCCCGATCTGGCTCTCGCCATCAAGGGCACGAGCGACGACCCCGACGTCATGGACAAGATCAAGCGCAACCTCTCCGACCGTGCCCAGGCCGAGCTCATGGAGGAGATCGAGGTCATGGGCCCGGTGAGGATGTCCCAGGTCGACAACGCCCAGTCGACCATCGTGCGGGCCGTACGCGAGCTCGAGGCGAGCGGCGAGATCGTCATCGCCAGACAGACGGACCAACTGCTGTGACGATGCGGTCGGCGGTCTTGCGCGGCGACACGGCGACCTTGTCGGTCATCAGGCCGGAAGTGCTGCCGATAGACGGGGAGGCACTCGCTTCCGAACACGCACGCGCGGAGCGGGAAGGTCGCGCCGCGGGCTACGCAGCCGGCCTGGCAGAGGCGCGAGCCGAGGCGCAGGCAGTCGCGGAGGCCGCCGCAGCCGCGCAGGTCTCCGTGCTCGGGGCCCTCGAGAAGGCGATCGCCCAGGCGCTGAGCGTGCTGGATACCGAGCGGCAAAACCTCGAGCGCTCTGCCGCCGAGCTCGCGTTCAAGATCACAGAGGCCATGGTCGGCCGGGAGCTCAAGCTGTCCTCGTCCCCCGGCCTCGAAGCCATCCGACGAGCTCTGGCCGAGTCGCCGGAGAGCGACGGGGCCGTCGTCCGGTTGAACCCCGCCGATGCGGAGGTTCTAGGCGACAAATCACAGCTGCACGCCGTGACGATCGTCCCGGACCCGTCGATAGGTGCCGGGGGATGCGTCCTCGAGGTGGGAGCCGCCTTCGTGGACGCACGGATCGAAGCGTCGCTCGAACGCGTGCGGACTGTGCTCGACGAGGCGGCTCGCAAGCCATGACAGCCCTTCTCGAGGCCGTCCGGGACCGCGCCATCCAAGCGGCCCGCCCCCGCCGCTACGGGCGCGTGGTGCGGATGGTCGGCATGTCCATCGAGGTGGTCGGGATCGGGCTTGCCATCGGCGACGGCTGCCTGTTGCTGCGCGAGGGCGCGGATCCGGTCCTGGCCGAAGTCGTCGCGCTCAGCGGAGAGCGCGTCACGTGCCTGCCCTACGGCGACACCACGGGCCTCAGCGTCGGAGCCCTCGTCGAGGACACTCGTGGCCCGCTTCCGGTCAGCGTCGGCGAGGAGCTCCTCGGTCGTGTCCTGGACGGCCTCGGCAGGCCGATCGACGACGGACCCCCGCTCGTCGGGCTCGAGGAAGCGAGCATCGACGGTTCACCGCCTCATCCGCTCAGGCGGGGCATGGTGTCGCAGCAGCTGGAGCTAGGAGTGCGGGTCCTCGACGGGCTCGTTCCTTGCGGCAGGGGCCAGCGCCTCGGGATCTTCGCTGGCTCGGGCGTCGGCAAGTCCTCTCTCATGTCGATGATCACAAGGGGAACAGCGGCCGACGTGGCTGTCATCGCGCTCGTCGGCGAGCGAGGACGGGAGGTGGCCGAGTTCGTCGAGCGTGTCCTCGGCACAGAAGGTAGGCGCAGATCGGTGGTCGTCGTGGCCACCTCCGACGCGCCCGCGCTCGTGCGCATCCGCGCAGCGTTTCTCGCCACGAGGATCGCCGAGTGGTTCCGCGACCAGGACCGCCACGTGCTCTTGTTGATGGACTCGCTCACGCGCTTCGCGATGGCGCAGCGCGAAGTGGGCCTCGCTGCCGGAGAGCCGCCGGCAACCCGCGGCTACCCGCCGAGCGTGTTCGGTCTGCTGCCGCGTCTTTTGGAGCGCGCCGGCATGGCCGAGCGGGGATCGATCACCGGCTTGTACACCGTCCTCGTCGAAGGCGACGACATGAACGAGCCGATCGCGGACACGGCCAGGTCGATCTTGGACGGGCACGTGCAGCTCTCCCGTCAGCTGGCCGAGTCCAACCACTACCCGGCGGTCGACATCCTCGGCTCGATCTCACGCCTGGCCCCGGCCATCACCGACCCAGAGGCGCTCGCCGCTGCCGGCGAGGTCCGGCGGATGCTCTCGGCTTGGCGCGACGCCAAGGACCTGATCGAGATCGACGCCTACGTCCCCGGCACCAACCCGGTCGTGGACAAGGCAATCGCCTTCAAGCCCGCCATCGACGCCTACACACGCCAGGCGATGTCGGAGCAGTCGCGTCTCGAACAAACTCGGGCAGGCCTGCTCACGCTCGCGGGCTCGGGGGTCGAGTCATGAAGGCCTACTCCTTCCGGCTCGGAACCGTGCTGCGCGTCCGCCGCGTCGAGACTCTGCTCGCACGCCAGCGCGTTGGTGTTGCGGCGCGCGACCTCGGCTGCGCCGTCGTGCACGAACAGGAGATCACCGCGGCGTACGAGGACGGGACGCGTCCTCCCGGTTCCCTTGACGGTACGGCATTCCTCGCTACCTACGAGCGCGGAGAACGCCTCGCAGGAATGCTGGTGTCGGCAGCGGAGGTCCGCTCCACGCGCGAGGCCCGTCTCGGCTCCGAACGCCTCGAGGCTGTCCTGGCAGAACGGCGGGTCGCGGTGCTCGAAAGGCTCGACGAGCGCCGCCGGCTCGAATGGCTGGCAGCGGTCCAGCACGAGGACGTGGCGGTGCTCGACGACTTCGCCACAGGCCGCGCGGCGGCCGGAGCAATGGCGGCGGCGCGTGATGATTGACCAGGTCGCCGCCGTGCCCTCGTTCATCGCCCAGATAGAGGCCCAGTTCGCCCAGTTTGCCCAGGCCGCGACACCCGGGACACCTGCGCTCCCGGCGCCGAACGACCCGTTCGCGACCCTTCTCGACGCGGCAACGACCACCTCGAGCTCGTCAACCGACGCGGTGACGACCGATTCGGCATCGTCAGAGGTGGAGCCCCAGCTCGTGTCCCTCGCGAGCGCGTCGCCCTCGTCGCTCGAGACACCCAATGCGGTGGTCGGCTCTTCGACATCGGGGTCCGAGATCGTTTCGGAAGCATCGAAGTTCCTCGGCGTGCCGTACGTATGGGGCGGCGAGTCTCCGAGCGGCTTCGACTGCTCGGGTCTCGTGCAGTACGTCTTCGCCCAGCTCGGCGTACAGGTGCCCCGAGGCTCGGTCGACCAGTCCGAGGTCGGCACCCCGGTGGCCAGTCTTTCGGAGGCACAACCTGGCGACCTGCTCTTCTTCGAACCCGGCCAGAACGGGGCACCGCCCGGAGAGCCGGGGCACGTCGCCATATACATCGGCAACGGCGAGATGATCGACGCTCCCGAGACGGGCGAGACGGTGCAGGTGCAGGCGGTCCCGTGCGAGCCACTGGCAATCCGCAGGGTGACGGTGCCTGTCGACGGGATCGTGGACGCCAGCGCTGCGACAGGGATCGCCAGCACCTCAGGCCAGAACGTCCAGATGGGCTCGATCTCGGTACCAGCGCACTACGCCGGTCTGGTCGAGCAAGCCTCCGCCGCCAGCGGCACACCGGCCTCCTTGCTCGCTGCGATCCTCTACAACGAGTCGCGTTTCGAGCCCAACGTCGTATCCTCGGCCGGCGCGGAAGGAATCGCCCAGTTCATGCCGGCCACTGCGTCCGCCAACGGGGTCGATCCCTTCGACCCATCTTCGGCGATCCCGGGTGCAGCCAACCTGCTCGCTCAATTCCACGCCGCATTCGGCTCGTGGACCGACGCGATTGCCGCCTATGCGGCCGGCGGTAGTGCCGTGGAGGCGGCCGGCGGCGTGCCTGAGGACGGCAGCACGCCCGCCTATGTGGCCAAGACCCTCGCCGAAGCCGGAATGGCGGCGGGATCGTGACCAGGTCCGTCTCTCTCGCCGATCTGATGCCGTCGCGCGTCGCCCCGACGGCCAAGCCTGCCGTCGTCAGCGCCTCAACCGAGGACGGGCTCGAATCCGGGGGCACGACCTGTTTCGCGCAGGTTCTCGAAAATGCAGGTTCAGCTGACAGAAGAACCGAGAAGGAGAACCGGCAGGAGGAACGCGTCGACGACGCTTGCCCGGGCACTGACCAGGTTGCCACCGTTGCAGCTGGCACGGTATCCGGCGAAACAGCTCCTCCGGTGACCGGTCCGGCAGTACCTTCGCTCGCAAGCACACAGCCGCCACCGCGCGTGCTGCACGGTCCAGCGATGCCGGCTGCTCCGCTTGTGCTCAACGTGGAAGTGCCGCACAACGGTGAGAGATCGCACGACTACGCCGCATCCCGCGGCGACGTGGTCTCGCACAAGACAGCGACCCCGTACGACAGGCTGACCGCGCAGGTTCCGGTGCCACACCTTGCGCCTGGGGGACCTGCGCCACAAACTCCTTCGCCTCCGCAAGGCGCCGCACCATTGCCCAATCACGCTGCGCCGCCCCCGGGTACCACGGCAACGATTTCGGACGATCCTCCCGCACAAACGGCGCCTCCCATCGCCGCTGCCGTCTCGCCTGCATCAGGCGCCGTCGCCTCCTCAGCAGCCACGCAAGCGACGGTTTCGGACGATCCTCCCGCACAAACGGCACCGCCCATCGCCGGTGCCGTCTCGCCTGCATCAGGCGCCGTCGCCTCCTCAGCAGCCACGCAGACGCTCCGAGTGCACGCCGGCGCGCCAGCGACCGCTTACTTCAGCGAAGCCACGACCGAGCCGACCGCCTCGCCACGACCACCGCAGGATGAGAGCGCGGACGCGCGGCAGGCCCCAGCCGCGCCGGGCACTACGGTGGCTCGGCCGGTGGCTTCGCCGCCTCCGCAGGCTGTCGGGTCGACGAACCTGCCTGCATCCCCGCACGGCGATGCAGGCAAGCAGCTTCGTGACTCCGACGCCGGCGCCGACAACGGGGCCGGGCAGGTGCCCGGTCACGTACCGACCACAGCGGCCACCGGCTCACAGCCCGTCGTGCTCGAGTCGATGTCGACACCCGTCGTGACAACAAACTCCGGTGAGTTCGCCATCAGCCTCGACCACGCCACGGTACAGCCGCCGCGCTCCGACTTCGTCGTTTCCAACACGGTGCTCACGGCGACGATCTCCAAACCCCTGAGCGAGGGAAACGGCACCTACTCGGTGACGGCGATGCTCAACCCGCCGTCGCTCGGCCACGTGCAAGCGGTCGTGAAAGTCGACGGGGCTAACGTCAACGTCGCCATCGTCGCCCACACCCCAGAAGGCCACCACGCCATCGCGGCGCACTTGGACGAGCTCCGGTCCGAGCTTCAGGCACGCGGCGGGAACGTACAGCTGTCACTCTCCGACGGCGGCGCCAAAGGCGGCCGCCGCGACCAGTCCGAGCCACCGCCCGCCACCGCGCAAGACAGTGAAGAAACCGACACTCTCGTCCTCACCGTTGCCCCGGCACACGGGGCCCAGTCGCTGCACGTGATCCTCTAGGAGGGCCGATGATCCAATCCGTCTCCTCAGTTGCCCCGCTCGCCGGCACCTCTGCCACGACGACCGACGACGCGACTTCGTCCGCTACGAGCTCGGCTCAGAGCTCCGGGATGAGCGCCTTGTTGGCCCCGAACGAGTTCTTGAGCCTGCTCGTCGACAACCTCAAGTACCAGGACCCGCTCGACCCGACGAGTAGCGCGGACCTGCTTACCCAACTCGCCGCACTGTCCCAGGTTCAGACCCAGCAGCAGATCGCCGAGACGGAGCAGACCTCGGCGGCCGCGAATCTCATAGGCGACACCATCACGGGAAGCGACGTGTCGGGGTCGCCCATCACTGGCGTCGTCAGTGGGTTCTCCCTCGGTACGAGCGGGCCGACACTCGACGTGGGCAGCAGCTCCGTCTTGCTCGGCAACATAACCGCCGTCGACCAAACCTCGACCAGCTCCACATCCACACCATCGAACGTGTCCGGCGCGTCCCGATGACCTACGAGAACAGACCCGAAAGATCAGGACAACCCACAGGAAAGGGATGACAGCATGCCCGTCATATCACTCGCCGCTGCCGACTCGGGTATCAGCACAATGCAGACCGAGATCGACACCATCGGTAACAACGTCGCCAACGCAGACAGCGACGGCTACCAGCAGGCCGACGTCCAATTCTCGGACATCCTCACCCAAGAGCTCTCTCCAGGAAGCGGGGCCTCGACAGGCCTCGCGAGCACCGACCCGGCAACGGTCGGCGCCGGCGCACAGGTCGCCGCCATGCAGACGAACTTCAGCCAGGGCGCGATCGTGCAGACCGGCGTGCCGACCGACGCTGCCATCCAGGGGAACGGCTTCTTCGTGGTCTCCCAGGGGGGCAACACCTATTACACCCGTGACGGGGACTTCCAGCTCGATGTCAACGGCACTCTCGCGGCCGCCAACGGCGCCGTCGTGCAGGGCTGGGCCGGGACGACCGCCACGACGGGACCCACCGGGCCGATCACCATCCCGAGCAGCATGACGATCCCCCCGCAGGAAACCTCCGCCGTCACCATGGGAGGCAACGTCCCCTCGGGCGGGGCCGCATTCACCACGACAGCGACCATGTACGACGCCCAAGGCAACGCCGTGCCCCTGACACTCACCTACACGCCCTCGACGAGCACGCCGAACGTCTGGACGCTGCAGGCGAGCGTCAACGGGACGAACCTGTTCAACTCCGGTGTGACGCTCACTTTCGACTCGACGGGCCAGCTCGAGAGCTACACCGTCGACGGCGGCGCCTCCCAGAAGGTCACGGGCCAGGCGTCCATAGCGACGACCCAAGCGCTCCCGACGGGCTTCAACTGGAACGAGAAGGCGATCGACTTCGTCTTCCCGGCCTCCACCTCCAACAACGCCGTGACGCAGTACACGACCGAGCAGACCGTCGGCGCGGCAAGTCAGGACGGCTACACCGAGGGAAGCCTCCAGTCCTGGTCGATCGGCCAGAACGGGGTCATCACCGGAACCTTCACGAACGGCCAGTCGCAGCAGCTCGGGACGATCGCCCTCGCGAACTTCTCGAACCCCGGCGGGCTCGACAACCTCGGAAACCTCCAGTACCAGACCACCGCAGCCTCGGGCCTGCCCCAGACCGGCACCCCGGGTTCGGCCGGGCGGGGCACCCTGCTCGGAGGAGCGCTCGAGCAGTCCAATGTCGACCTCGCCAACCAGCTGACGAGCCTCATCGAGGCACAGACCGACTACGAGGCAGACACCAAGGTCGTCTCCAGCACAGAAACCGCCCTTCAGGCACTCGTCACCAACGCCTGATCCCTTCTAGCGCGCTGAGGTCCTGCACATGTCACGACTCGGATCAGAAATGGCGCGAATCGGCAAGCAACGACGCTTTCGCGCCGTTATTAACTCGGAGGACGAGTGGGGAGCAACAGCCTCCCTTCTCACTGCGCTGTGGTGTGACGTTTTCTCAGAGGTCGGCAAGCCGATAGCTCCGGAGGGAGAAGCGGTGATCCTGGTCACCAAGAAGGACGGGACGACAACCGCTTTGAACATCGACCGCATCGAACGAGTCGAGCTCAACCCGGTCTCGCTGGGACGGGAGTCGAACGTCTTCTTCGTCGGCGGGGCTCATCTCGTCGTCGAAGAACCTCCGGAGGTCGTCATCGAGCAGATTGTCGACGCCAAGGCGCGTATCACGGCTCGCGCCTTCGCAATGCCTGAGAAGGAATGGAGGGTCCCCGGTGAACCACCGGGGCCGCTGCTTCGAGTTGTGCCAACGGGAGGCGATGACGAGTGACTCCCGTTGGCATCGTCGTCGCGCTTGGCTCGATCTTCATGGCGATGATCATGGATCACGGCAAGCCGATGACGATTGTCAGCATCCCTTCGATGATCCTCGTGCTCGGCGGCACCCTCGGTGTCTCGATGGCAGGGGTGAACAAGCACGACCTCCGGCCTGTGCGCGGGGCGTTCCGCACCGCCATAAAGAACAAGGTGTCCTGGCATGCCGGTGACTTCAACGAGCACCTGATGAAGGTCGCCAAGGAGGCACGGACCATGGGCCTTTTGGCCCTCGAGAACGGCCTGCCGGAGGCGAAGATCGATCCGTTCGTGCGCAACGGCGTCGAGCTGATCACCACGACGTCGGACCCCGAACGCGTCCGCAACGTGCTCGACGCCGAGATCGTCGGCATGCGCGCGCGCCACCGCGTCGGCATCAAGTTCTTCCAGGACATGGGCGGCTTCGCCCCGACCATCGGGATACTCGGGACGGTCATCGGCCTCGTGCGCGTGCTGGGCGACCTCTCCTCGCCCGCGACGCTCGGCCCCGCGATCGCGAGCGCCTTCACGGCCACGCTTTGGGGCGTCATGACCGCGAACATCTTCTGGATCCCGATCTCGAACAAGCTGAAGCGCCTCTCCGACGACGAGGTGCGCCGCAAGGAGCTCGTCATCGAAGGACTCCTGGCGGTACAAGAAGGCCTCACAGGTCCCCAGCTCCGTGACCGCCTCGACCCGTTCCTCGCCCCACGCGAGCGTTCCGAGCAGGCAAGGGGCACCACCGCTGAGGAGTCGGCGGCGTGAGAACCGGACGACCCTACCGTGCGGTTAGCTCCACCGAGGAGGGGGGCGAGGAGGAGCCCGCCGGAATGGAGCGTTGGCTGCTCACCTATTCGGACATGATCACCCTGCTGCTCGCCCTGTTCGTGGTGCTCTACGCCCTCGGAAGCCTGAACCACGTCAAATACTCTGAGTTCGCGAAGGGGATGAACGTCTCGTTCAACAACGGAAACAGCCAACCGTCCTCCGCCCGCACCCAGCCCTCGAAGCACCCCGGTGACGATCCGGTTGCGAGGTACGCGGCGTCGCTCGGGACCGTCGAGGCCCAGCTCCGCGGGGCTCTGATCAAAGCGGGCCTGATGAAGGACGTGCAATTGACCACCGGGCCCGGTGGCCTCGTCGTGGGGCTCATCACCGGCAGGACCTATTACGGCGTCGACTCAGCAGCCTTGAGCCCTCTCGGTGCCGAGGTCGTGGACATCACCGGGCAAGTGATCCGCTCGCACACGAACCCGGTCAACGTCGAGGGTTACACAGACAACGAGCCCATCACCGGCGGTCCGTACCGGGACAATTGGCAGCTATCGGCCGAACGCGCCGTCGTCGTGGTCGAACGCCTGCAGAACGTCTCGCACGTCAACCCGGGCCAGCTGTACATCGTCGGCTTCGGCCAGTACCACCCGATCGTGCCCAACAACTCGAAGGCGAACCAGGCCAAGAACCGTCGGGTCAACATCGTCATCACGGTGCCGGGCCAGAAAGTAGCCCTGCCATGACCGTCGTGCGGGACCACGACTTTCACCGTACAGAGACCCTCGACCGTCAGTACGTCCCCGCTTTCAGCGCGGCCCTCGACACCTTCGCCCGCCACGGCACGGTCGAGCTGTCCACGTCACTTCGCCGCACCACCCAGCTCGGTGTCCCTTCGCTGCGTGAGATGTCGTGGCGCGAGGTGACCGCGATCCTCGGAGAACGGCCTTACCTCGCGACGTTCAATCTCGAGCCGTTGAGCGGGACCGCAATCCTCATGCTGTCCCTCGAGACGG
>Ga0326727_10002370_pt1 | contig 64727 bp, 70 predicted proteins | sample MB2enrmetagenome_FD_207643 | JGI IMG/M metagenome (GOLD analysis project Ga0326727, IMG submission 207643) | Lab enriched peat soil microbial communities from McLean, Ithaca, NY, United States - MB29MY | ecosystem: Environmental > Terrestrial > Soil > Wetlands > Peat | place: USA: New York...
AAAAGGTAATGGCCGGATCGTCGGCCTTTTTGACCTTTTCTTGGTCATGAAGAGCGGTAAGAATCAGCTGGTCAAAACTGGCTCTCGATTCGACAAAAATGAATATCAACTTTCATCCGGAACTGAATTTGGTTGTAAAATCCATCAGAAATTCAGAGATTTCGCGGTGTTCACGACCTTATATTCGTTCAGCGTTCAATCCCCTGCAACGACGATCAGGCGCCTGAAATTGCCGTACAGGACAGAAACACATTTTATTCGTGCATCGCTTCAGCTATTCGTTTATTGTGACGAAGTTTGTTTCAAGAGCAAAAAACTCTACAACCACGCCAACTACTTGATACGCCAGCAAGACAAAAGTGACCAAAACACTGCACGAAATTCGAATAGTACCAGAAGGAAATAGATACAAGATAGAAATCATTCACGAGCACGCCACTCCAGAACCTGCTTCTCAAAAACCATGCCAGATCGCTAACATTGATCTAAGACTAAACAATCTTGTAACCCTGACAAATATTATCGGTGAGATTCAGATTGTTATCAACGTCAGGATCGTGAAGTCAATGAACCATTACTACAACCAGAAGAAATCAAAGCTAATGTCCATTGTCGGTGATCGGGGAACGAGCGACAGGCTCTGGAAATTGTCCCTGAAGCGGGATCACAAGATAAACGACCAGATGCATAAGGTAAGCAGGTTTATCGTGAATTATTGCATCGCCCACGAGATCGACACGATTATAATTGGAAAAAATGATGAATGGAAGCAGGAGATAAACATGGGGAAAAGGAACAACCAGAACTTCGTGCCGATCCCGTTCAAGAGCCTTCTCGAGAAACTCGCCTACAAGTGCGAGGACGCGGGCAAGCGGCTCGTGAAACAAGAAGAGTCCTACACGTCGAAATATAGCTTTCTTGACGGCGAATCCCTCGAGCATCACGATGCTTATCCCGGTAAGCGCATCGAAGGAGGATTGTTCCGATCTGCCGAAGGGACGTGGATCAACGCCGACGTGAATGGATCTTACAACATCATTCGAAAGGCATTCCCCGACGCTATACAACTCGCCGGAGGGGATACACGGTGCGCGTTACACCCCATCAGGATCAATATTACTCGGTAAAGAATGACATTTGGTAAAATCTGTAACAGATTTTGTTATTTAAATGCCATTCATAACGTACATTATTAGGGAACATCTCCAAAGATCTAGTCAAGAAAACCGGTGGATTACCATGACCCCAGACGAACTATCTTTCAACGATTTAGACAACCTCGTAGAACCGATCGACAAGGAAACGAACAAGGCGACCATGGTCGAGAAACTTCAGGGTTCGTTCGCGAACGGGGTGCCTTTTATTGACTATTGCGATGGCTACGTCTACTTGGTGTACCCCGACGGGGACGAATGGACCGAGTATTCCTTCACGAGGGAAGACGGCAACTTGGCCAAGGTGAAGCGGGATGCCGAGACCACCTTCCACATCGTCAAGGAAGAGGTCATCCGGGGTCTCGGCGAGGTCGTTCCCGATGCCTTCAACACGAACGACATCAATGCGATGGCAGAGGCGGCAGGCAACGACCCGCGCCAGTTGATCGATGCCATGATCGCGCAGTTGGACCCGGCCGTTCCGATCGTGCGATCCGAGGCGGAACTCGGGAAAGCCATTGACATGGTCCAGAGCGCCTGAATCTTTCGATAAACTTGCTAAGATCGAGGTCTTTTTTTTCATTGAATCTTCTAGTATCTGTAGAGTTCGACGGTAGCCAGTGACCTGCCACGAATATAGAGCCAATTGACGCACAGTTCCGAAAGATCAAACGGAAGTTCGACGAGGACCCGCAGGATTGGCGAGTGCTATCGGACATTGATGCCCATGGCAACAAGGACCTTTTCATAAACCAGCGGGAAGATCTGTGGCAGATCAAGACAAAGCCGTTGAGCCCCTTCACGGGTATTGCAAAATCTTGTCATATACGAAATTTAGACGAGGACATCCAGCGGGAGATCCAGGCCAAGGGCATCACCGGTGACAAATACATCTTTTCCATGGTCGTGCCGCAGCCAGACCGCGATGAGGCTATCCTTGCGACGGGCGTGGAAAGCTACAAGCAAAACCAATCCAAGCAGCTCAAGGAACTGGTCGAACAGAAAAACAAGAACATTGAAAAAGAACTGACGGATGACGTGGAAAAAACATTTGAAAAACACCACGCTCAACGTAAAAATATGTTCATGTGAAACATTTTAGGGAATATTTTGCGCGATCTTTTGCCTGCCGGCAAGGGACGTCGCGCCCACAACCAATACCTGTTTATTTTTAGCCCCGTTAGTCCCGATCGTGCATGTTTTTGATAGCATTTTCCTGACGGGCGAGAAATCGTGCTAGAACTAGGTTCCACACACAATCGAGTATTTCATGCCGGGCAATTTATGCATTAGCATCCGATCCGATCATAATGGGAAAGGCACTGCCCTCGATTTTAAATACCGCATTACCATCGTTTGAGCAAAGGTTTGGACTGAACGCATTGTTGCGGGAATCGATCAAACAGCGACAAATCGTTCACCTTTTCAGCCGGTCCGCCCGGGATTTATCGTCGCCCGCGGGCTGTTGCCGGAATCTTTGAACAAACGGATCATTAACCAAAGAATCGGAGTTCGATGCTAATGTCTGCTCGCAATATACTCAAGGGGTTCCTCAACGCGACGATGTTCGACATGGCCGTGTCGTCGGGTCGGACGCTCCTGTCGAATTACAACCTGCTCGATAACGGCGAGGACGCATTTTACTGGTGGTCTCACTCGTATATTCGTTCATTTTTAAATAATTACTTCCATCTCACGGTCTCGGGCGAGGATAATGTCCCGAGCAAAAGTCCCGGTGGTCTCATATTCTGCTCGAACCACAGCTCCTTCCTGGATCCCATCGTGGTCTCGGCGGCCTCGACCTTCCACCAGATCCACTGGTTGGGCAAGTTCGAGCATTTCATCGAGGACCCGATCGTCAAGAGCATCTTCAGCATGTGGTCCGCAATCCCGATCCACCGCGGACAGTCCGACCAAGCTGCAATGCAACGAGCCATCGACTATCTCGACGGGGGCCACAGCGTCGGCGTCTTCCCCGAGGGAACTCGATCCCTCGACGGTCACATCGGCAAGCTCCACAACGGCGCGGCCAAGCTGGCAGTGACCACCGGCGCCACGATCATCCCGGTGGGCACGGTGGGAATGATCAAAGCACTTCGAAAAGGCCAAATGCTCCCGAAACCGGTACCGGTCTCGGTGGAGTTCGGCAAGCCGATCTACACGCGCGACATCAAGGGCCAGCAGGAGGATTGGGAGCTGGTGAGATCTGTCACAACCCAAATCGACGAGGCGCTCCACCGCATGGTCGGGGATAGGAACGTCCTGTAACAGTGTCATGCTTTCCTTTTTCTCGTTAGAAATCACGTGTTATGGATGGATATCATGAGCGACGAGCAGCCTCAACCAAACCTCCAATCGCTGACGTCCTTGGTCGACGAGGGCCTGTTTTCCGTGTTCAAGATACTCGATGCCATTGGCTTGGGTGCCGCGACGAAGCGGGGCACGTGGCAGGTGGCGACCAGCCTGCTGAAGCAGGCATTCAAGCTCGCCTTCGGCTTCCGTGTCCAAGGCATGGAGAACATCCCGGCAACGGGCCCGGCCATCATTTGCACCCGCAGCTCCGCGGGCGCCTACCCGATCGTGGCCTGCGTGGCCGTCGCCGAGAGCCGTGCCGACCGGATACTGCACCAGGTATTCGACATCGAGTTCTTCAAGATCACCGGTATCCGATCGCTGCTCCACGAGATCGACGCCATCGAGGTCAACGATGCGAAGATCCTCCCGCCCAGCTTGGATATCTTGGCCACGTTCCTCCAGGAGAACGAGCTAGTCGGTATGACGCTGGCACACGAACGAAGAAGCGGCGATGAGAAGGAGGTCGTTGATGACACGGATCTCATTGATCTGGCAATAAAGGCTAGTGTTCCCATCGTGCCCGTGCAGATTCCGAACGTGGATGAGGTGCTCGACGTGAAGACGGGCCGGATCTCGCTGAACCAGAAGATCACGGTCACGATTTGCGAGCCCTACACGAAGCACCTTGAAGGCGTGCCTGCCAGCGACTGCATGGACGAGCTGCAGGCCCTGATCAACTTGATCGAGTAGAAATGGTTGATTAACAGGCTGGCACTTGCCAGCGTCTAAGAATCCTTTTTTTGCTCCAGCAATTCCTCGCCGTGCTGGAACCCGAGCGCGATCGCCGCGATATTGGTCTCCGCGTCGCGCATCTCGCGGCGCACGACCCGCTCGCACGTGTCAGTGTCAAAATCGAGGATGCGAGTTGCCATCGCGAACCCGAACATGACCATGTTCATCTTTTGGGCGTCCGAAAACGCATTGATTGCCACGTCGGTCGCGTTCATGAACAAGACACCATCCGAGGGCCCCCCGTAACCAAGAAGCGTGTTTTGGATGTCCTCTATCGATGGATACGTTTCCTTCCCGGCCGTGACGAGGATGGGGGGAATCGTGCGCTCGTTCACCACGAACGTGGTCTTTTCCGAGGAAAATTGGCCCGCGTTGCGCAGGACCTCGATGGGTTCGAGGCCGATGACGAGGTCCGCATCGCCGTAGCAGACCGTGGGGCTGAAGATGTTTGCCCGCGGGTTCTCGGACTGGCATCTTTGCAACCGGCAATGGCAAGCAACGGCACCTTCCCGCTGGGCCAAGCCGTGCATCTCCGAGCCGAAGATGCCCTCGTAGTCGGCCTCGGCCGCGACGAACTCGATCAACCGCTTGAGCGTGATCACGCCTTGGCCGGCAGTTCCGACGATGACCACGTTTATGACGGCCGTGTCCTCAATCGCTGGCAATGTCTTCCATCCTCCGAAGGGCAAGCTTGGTGCCGGTGTGCGGGTTCACGGCGGTCTTCATGATGCGCCCGTGCGGGCAGATCTGGTAGCACACGCCGCAGCCCACGCACCGGTCCTCGTCGATCTTCATGACCGTGCAGCCGGTCACGTCGTCCACCGTGCGGCGCATGGCTGGACAGCTTAGATCTTGCGTACAATGCTCGCACAGGACGCAATTGTACACCTGATAGGAATCAAACGCGAACATCTCGGCAGACCCAACCAGCTGGCGGCGCTGGGCGTCCATAGCACGCTTGGCCATGAGAACGCACTCCCGTTGGCTGATGATGACTTTCAGGCCGGGCTGTTTCAAGCTTTCCTGCACGGCCGCAATGGTCTGGTCGACCTTGAAGGGGTCGATGGTCTTCACCCACGTCACGCCCAGCGCGTTGAGCACCTTCTCGAACTTGAGCTGGCCCTTGCCCATTGGGGGCTGGTGACCTGTCATCGCCACCCAACGGTTGTCAAAAATGACGAGCAGGACGTTGGCTTGGTTCGTGACGGCATCGACAACCGCGGGCATACCCGTGTGCACGAACGTGGAGTCGCCGATGAAAGCAATGATCGAATCGTCGATCTTCTTCGAGAGACCGATAGCGGCGGAGAGCCCGCCGCTCATACAGATGATGAAATCGCTGATGCTAAGCGGCGGGTTCAGGCCCATAACGTAGCAGCCGATGTCGCCCGCGACGACGGTTTTCGGGCTGGTGAGGTCCTTCGTGGCCTTCTTGATAGCCATCATCATGGCCCGCTCGGGGCATCCTGGGCAGAACGTGGGGAACCGGCTTGGAATGCTTGCCTTGTAGCCGTCAAATAACTTCAAGGAAAAGTCAATCCGCCTCGGCAGCGATGCGCCCGTGATTTTCGCCAAGCAACTGGCAACCAAGCCGGTACTGAACTCGTTTATTTTGGGGAAGACATCACCACCGATGACCGGCGTCGTTATGTGGTGCTTCTGGGCGATCTCCCTGACGTTCATTTCCAAGAACGGCTCGAGTTCTTCCACCACGACGATCGTGTCGAGATCCTTGATGAACCCGACGATCTCCTCCTCGTTCAGCGGGTAGGTCATCCCGAGCTTGAGCACGGGGACATCTTCGAGGCCGAGCTGGTGCAGCGCCTCGATAGTGTAGCCGAACGGGATACCACTCGTGATGATGCCCGTCTTGGCATCGCCGGGGTAGATTGTGTTTAGGCCGAAAGTCGGCACGTCGGCAGCCACGCGGTCGATGCGCTCGTACAGGCGCACGTGGTTGTTGATGGAATACGGCGGGAGGGCGCAATACTTGTTCGTGCTCCGCTCGAAGGCACCCTTCGCCGGGGGGAGCTTGACATCCCCGATTTCCACCATTCCGCGTGAATGGGCACTCCTGGTCGAAGTGCGAAAGTAGACGGGTAGATCGTATTTTTCCGACAGGTCAAACGCTACCTTGATCCAGTCGTGGCATTCCTGCGGCGAGTGGGGTTCAAGCATAGGAGTGTGTATCATCCAGGAGTAGAAGCGCTCGTTCTGCTCGTGATGACTGCCCAAGGAACCAGGATCCGAGCCCACGACGAGCACCATGGCTCCGGGATTCGGCCCGGCCAGCGCGATGCCCACAAGGGCATCGGAGGCCACGTTCATGCCCACATGTTTCATAGGGTTCAGCGCCCGGATGCCAGCCCACGCCGCCCCGGCGCAGCTCGATGCCGCCACGGCCTCGTTCGCGGCCCACTGGTGCGTGATGCATTCAGCCAGCTCGGGCTGCTCGGCAAGGATGTCCTGGAACGTTTCGCCGATGTCCGACGTCGGCGTGCCTGGGTATTGAGCGATAAACCCAACACCAGCTTCAAGACATCCCCTTACCAAGGCCTCGTTGCCGAGGAATAGGTGCTTTTTACCGGCTCCTTCGGCTGAAGTGAACCTTATGTCGACCATTGAGATCCGAGTCAATCACAATGCCGGTGGCTATTTCACCATTTCAATCGCAGTAAAAAATGAGGGGAAATAATTGTTCATTTCTTTAAATCGGCAAACAAGCCTGCGTCGTTCAGGGTATCGTAGAGCTTCGTGTAGGTGCCCATCAAGACCTCGTAACGGGCGGTCATTGCAGGATCCGGCTCCATTCGCCGGGCTATGGAAACGAACTGCTCCGTAGCACTGGCCACGTCTTGAAAGATACCAGCGCCAGTCGCGGCAAGCATCGCGGCGCCGATGGCGGTCGCCTCCTCGTTCTTGGGCCGCAGGCAGGTGACGCCGGTCGCGTCGGCGAGGATCTGGCTCCATATGTCGCTCCTGCTCCCGCCACCAGCAAGCCTTAATTCGTTTATGCACAAGCCCAGCTCTCCGCAGAAGATATCGATGTTCTTGCGAACGTCATATGCCGTCCCCTCCAAGATGGACCGGTAGATGTCGTTTCGCGTGTGGCCCGCGGCGAGGCCGAATAGCGTGCCACGGGCATCGGGATTCCAGTACGGGGCACCGGCACCCGTGAGGAAGGGCAGGAAGAACAGGCCATTAGAACCAGGTGGCGACGCCGATGCCTTCTTGTCCATCACTTGGTAAGGCGATTCCTGCGTCAATTCCGCCTCTTGGCTCTCCGCGATCCCGACCGTGTCCCGTGCCCACCTGAGCAGGGACCCGGTGGAGAACATCGACGCTTCCATCACGTAGGTGTTCTCGATCGCCCCGCAGGAACACAGCACCCGGCGGCGCGGGTCGAGCTTCACCTCACCCGTGAATGCCAGCAGGAACGTGCCCGTGCCTATGGTACACTTGGCCTTCCCTTCCTCGGTCACGCCGACGCCGATGGCCGCGCATTGCTGGTCACCGGCGCCGGACACGACCAGCGTCGATGGTGCCAAGCCCGAGTTCGAGCCGGGCAGAACGTTCCCGATGACCGTGCCGCTCGGTTTCACGTCGGGGAGCTTGTCCCGGTCAAGGCCCAGCTGGGACAAGATCTCGTCGCTCCAATCGTGCGTCGTGATGTCGAAGAGCATGGTGCGGGACGCGTTTGACTGGTCGGTCACGAACTGGCCGGTGAGCTTGTGGACAATGAAGTCATGGACCAACAGGAATTTGGTGGCTCCCGCATAGATCTCGGGGCGGTTTTTCTTGAACCAGAGGATCTTGGATGAGGAGAAATATGGATCGATCGTCAAGCCAGTCGTTTTGTAGATGGCGTCCTTGCCAATAGTTTCGTCGATGAACGCACATTCCTCGATCGTTCGCCGGTCCTGCCAGACGATGGCGTTCGCGAGCGGCACGCCATCCTCGTCGACTGGAACGGTGGTTTCGCGCTGGTTCGTGACCGCCACGCTGGCGATGTCCGTTGGATCCACGCCGGATTTCGTGATGGTTTCTTGGATCATGTCACGGGTCGCAGTCCACCACGTCATTGCTTCCTGCTCCACTTCCGCAGGGGAGGGATAAAAACTCGGCCATTCTTGGTAGGACAGGGTCACCATCTCGCCGCCATCAGTGAACAGGATCGCCCGGGTGCCCGTCGTGCCGAGATCGAGTGCCATAATGAATGTCATGTGTAAAGCCTCTCAAAGCAAGTTCGTGCCTATGGCATTAAAGATCGAGCCCCTTGCCTAAAAAAACCGGTCGAACGATTCAAGTTCATCAGAGGCAGGCTTCCGGTGGGGTCCTTTCTTTTTTGGCTTTGGTAAGTCTGCCATATGCTCGAGCAAGAATTGATCTACATCTTTTTCTTGCACCAATGGAGAAAACTTGATGCTGGTAACGTGGGGGAAGTCTGTGCAAGGCTCCAGCATTTTCAGCATGTCATCGCGATACACGTGAATTTCCATATCGTTTGGATGCAAAATGTTGAATTCCTCGTGCACGCTTTCCAAGCTGAAATAGATTTCCACGAGCTTCCGACCGAGTTCGGTGATCATGTAGGCTGGCCCTTTCCCGTCCTCGTCGAGATGATCCACGAATTGAACTTTCTTGAGCTCGGCGAGATGGTAGCCGAGGTTTGCGGTCGACGTGAACGTGTCAATGCTCTCGATGGCGTGCTGGATGTTCGTGAAGGATTGCAGGGGCGTGCCGTTCTTCCGCGCGCGGGTCAGAAATTTCATAATCGAGATGCGAATCGGGCTGGTCATAGCTAGGAAGAGGTGATCGATCCGCATCTGGACCGGGGGACGTTTTGCCTTGGCCCCCTCCGGCTTGACGATGGGATGCTTCTTTTTTCCGGACATAACCATAGTTGGACCATCCAACGCGCCAATGCTCGCAGGGAATGATACCCCGCGGGATGTATTTAACGTTGCGTGGCCTTCCGCCAGCATCCCCGACAAAAACCGCCGGAGCGACTCCCGTGGATCGCCGTGAACACGACGGTGAATCAACTCATCGCATTCCCATCATACGCGACATTCGGTCGCATGAATCAAGTTCCTCAATTCGTTTTGGTTCCAAGAGATTTATCATTAGCTAGGATATGGAGGTTTAGCACCCTCCATTCAGGTCGACTCTTTTCTTGGTTCACTCATGAACCGAATCTTGTCGGCATCGCCTGTCCATCTCGGCTTGACACGAAAACCGGCCTTTCTAAGGAAAAGATTCACCCGCGAGCCAACGACAAACATTAATATCGGTCCTTACACTCGATCCGTTAGTTTATAGTTCGTGAACAAAGAAGCGGATTGCCATGAAGCATCCAAGAGAAGTGTCTTGGTATTGTCCCAAGTGCGGCAAGCATACCATGCACGGAGTTTCAATTTACAAGAAGGGCAAGGAACGCAAGCTGTCCGAAGGACGACGACGCTACGACCGAAAACTCAGGGGTTACGGTTCGCAGCCCAAGCCAATCTTTCATAATAATTGTAAAGTAAACAAGCGAACAACTCCCGTGCTCGCTTGCAAGGAATGCGGGCGCAAGGACTTCGGACACGGGCAACGCCTGAAAAAATACGAGTTGGTGTAAACAACATGAAAGAAAAGGACGTTCTCCCCACGCCAAAATCCCGTTTCCTGAAGGTCTCGTGCACCGAATGCAATTCTTCGCAGATCATCTTCGGCTGTGCCACCACCAAGGTGAAGTGCCGCGCGTGCGGCAAGGAGCTCACCATTCCCCGCGGCGGCAAGGCCAAGATCATCACGAAGATCGAGGAAGTGCTCCAGTAATCCATTGCATTCCCCTCTCTTTTCCTTCGAGCTATTCGTCACATTCTGTTCATTTTTCTTGCTCATTGACTTTTAGTGTAATTATTTTTACGGATATCGGAAAGGTAATATCTTGGAAATTGGAGATACACATATCTTGTATCCCACCCATAGAAGGTATTGAAATTCAATTATTGATATACCATGCCAAAAAGAAGTCAGCTTTCACCTTTCCTAAGCGAGCACGTCACGGAAAGCAATCATTACCTTTGTCCTCGCGATCTTAACCGCGTGTTTCGTCTACTATATTTCAGGAAAAATTCAGTTGATGAGGGAGAGTGGGAACCTTGCACTGCGAACGAAGGTGAAATTGCTATTGAAGTATGCGATATATGCCTAAATGTGAATCGCCTGCACGAGACTTTTTACCCCGACCACATTAAAGACATGACCAAGATCATCGAGGTATGCAAACTGTTCCCAACTTTCCACGCGTACTGGCAAAAGGAGAATGAGCACTGGTATGGCGTGGAATGGACAGATAATGCAGATATTGACAAGGAAATCCTGCCATCACTCGAGCGTCTTGGCGTATTAATTTAGACCCAAGATAGAAACATCGCCTGTTCTTCCTGATAACTCATGCCGCAACTGACCATTAAACAAGGCATTCAGGTCGTAGCCATTGATGACGGGATCCACCATCGCGGCGGGGAGACGACTGGGCTGGTGTTCGCCTTCTGCGCGGGAACGTGGCTGGAGAAGGTGCTGTATGCCACAATCGCAGTCGATGGCCTTGATGCCACGGGCGTAGTGATCGACACGCTCGACCCCTATACCGACCATTTTCGCATCATCCTGACCCACGGAGTCACCGTTGGCGGCTTGAACCTCCTGGATCTCGACCGGATCCACGAAGCCCTCGGCCGGCCGGTCATCGCGGTCATCGAGAACGAGCCTAGCACAGATGGCCCGACGCTCTACGATGCCATCAAGAACGTGCCAGATGCGGACGAGCGCAAGGATATCATCGACCGTGCCCTGCCCATGCACGTCGTGAAGACCGCGGCGGGGGAAAACGACCTGTTCTTTTACACGAAGGGCATCGACGAGAGGGTGGCGACGCAGTATCTCAAGAAATTCGCCGTGCGGTCACGCCTCCCCGAGTGCCTTCTCTTGGCCCACAAGATCGGCAGCGGGCAATGGTCGCCAGCCCAAGCAAATCTTCAAACGCAAGTCGACAAGGAGGAATAGAGGAAAGAAGAGGGCCACGATTTACGTAGCCTGCGATAGAGAACGGGCGAGAGAAAAGAAATATCACAAGGACAAGTTTTCCTTGATGATGTTGACCATGGCGCTGCGGCGGGTGCCCTCGGTGGCGATCATCGGGTAGGTCTTGATCCCGAGCATTTTTTCGACCTGCGTCGCGTTGAGGCGGTTTTCCTGATCCTGTTTATTCGCGATGGCGATGAGCTTGGCACCCTTCACCTTCTGGACCTGGTCGATAAGACCCTTTGCCTTCTCGACATCCTCGCGGCTGGAATCGGTCACCAGCATAACCAAGCTGGAGCCTTTGAGAAAGTCATTCCAAAGCATCTTGAACCGTTCCTGTCCTCCGAGGTCAAAAATAGCACACTTTAACTCATCATCTGCATATTTCCCAATATCAATCCCAATTGTCGGGTGGTGCGGCCCGTCCTTGCCTTCTAGCATCGTCCGGATCGTCGATTTCCCGACCCTGCCGTTACCAACGAGGGCTATCTTGCATATCGGCACCGTGAGTTTTGGTGTTTCTGGCATGGATAATCAACAGAAACACCTGCCCTCAGCTCTTAGAGGAACGGTAACACCGGGATCGTCTGCAGGCCGTGCCAACCGTAAAGGCCGTCTTATCACTGGGAGGTCAGAATCTTGGCGAGAACTTGGCCGAAACCATCCGCGAAGGCCGCCCACTCGTCATGTAACTTCATGGGGCTCGCTTGGGGAGACTCGAGCGCCTTCGCGATTACGGGTGACGCGATGGTCTCAGCATCGGAAAAATCTATTATGCCTTGGCTCCACCCGTAAGCCAATATGGCCTCGGCAACGTCGGCAATCCCGTGCGCCCCACCCTTCGCGGTATACCTGGTCCCGGCGGCGCCATTTGCCCGGGCGAGGCCATCGACGAGGATGCGGGCCGAAACCTTCGGCGAACCTTGGACCTCGAAGCGATGCGTCGTCGCAAGGGCAATCTTGGCCTTCGCGAGCGTGTACAATAGGTTCGCGACGGCATCGCCGATCTTGAAAAATGCCTTGTGATGAGCGGCCACGTCGAGCGAACGAACGCCACTGTTGAGTAGGTCCATCGTGCACCGCCCGTTCGTGCAGGAAAAGGAGGAAAAACCGGTATATCAGGCGAACTCGGCCACGCTGTCCGTCATTTGCTTGAGGAGATCGGCGAGATCCACGTTCATACGCTCGGTCGCGTCGACAAGTGCTTCCAGCGCGGAAATGTTCCCGCTCGTGTTCACGTAAAACGATGGGTCGACGCCGAATTCCTTCTTGTATGAAGCAAACAACACCTCAGGATTCTTGAGAAGATAATCTTTTAAGGCATTACAAAAACCATGTGACTCGCCGGATACATAGAAAGATGCTTCAGTTTTCGTGAATTTACCGATAGGCTTGATATAAATGAACTTCTTGTTCACCGCATCTTTCTCGGCCTCCTTCTCGAGGTCTTCGGCCGTCTTTACCTTGATCGGGGCCTCTTTTATGAGTTTTTCTTCCAGAGGTGCCGAAGGCACCTGCTCGATGTCATCGTCTTCGGACATTATCGGGTCACGAAAAGTAATTCATATATGGAGAGTTAAAAGGGTGTTAAAAATAATCTTGTAAGTTCCTAAACGGTCGATAGGATATCCCTTATTTTATTCAAGGCTAGGGCAATTTCTTCCTTGCTGCCGGAGATTTCGATTTCAAGCTTCCCGCTCGCCTGCATGCGCATTTGCATGTTGATCCTCACCTTTTTCTTGATTTGATCGATTCGATCCAAGATCTCGGGTGCAGTTCCGAAATCCAAGACGATGATTTTCCTGCCAATGCGTGCCATGCCCAAGCAACACCTGAAATTGGTATGTCAAGATACGAGGGATTGAGGTACGGAGAGAAGAGGATATGTGTTCACGAATGAAAAGAAAATACCGCATTGCACCGAGGCAATGCAAAGAATGCTTCAACTTAATGGATGTTTGAGATGCGCTCGGCCACGTGGCCGTAATCCTTGGCGATCTTCCTCGGGTTTGGATAGCCGCACAGGTCACAGACGAGCTGGTTGCCGTCTCGCCGCAACTTGGTGCCGCAGCTCGAGCACTCGGCATAGATCACGCCGTATTCGGGGTCTCTCGTGGATAACTCGTATTCCGTGAAGTTCTTGTCGATCACCCGGGCCCTGATGATATCGGTGGGCTTGAACCCGGTATCGGCGGATTGGATGTAATCCCGGCTCATATTGGAGACGTGCAGGATGCCATTATACGTGTCGAACAAGAACTGGTCTTTCAGCTTGAAAATGGAGCAGGTGACGGTTTGTTTGCGCCCGATGATGACCTCGGCGATCACCACGTCACCGATAGCTGGCACAGGGAGAACCTTTTTCTTGATAGGATCGACGGAAACTTCGAGTGTTTGCTTGTTAACTCGTTTATTGCCAAACCACTGGCTGTAAATCTTGCCGTTGACCTCGTAGGTTCCCGATCCCGGCACGTATTGCTCGACGACGCCAATAAGTTCGCCAATATTCACGATTTCTTCAGACATCAATACCAACTTTCTTATATTGCTTAACGCGGTATTAAAACGCCGGATGGTTTATCAAATTTGCCAAGAAGACCACGACCTTTAGGTTGTTGCGACAAGCCGGGTATACCGATTTGATGGACTGTTGGATCGCGGCGAGCGCTGTTGCCTTGGAAGGCGTGCTGGTGACCGAAGATACAGACTTACCCAGCGTGATGGGCTCCATTCCTGAGACAAGCACCGTGCCGTGCTGGACTTGGACCGAGTTGCAACAACAAATCTAATGCCGGTGAAGAATTAACGAACAAGAAGCAGCTCGTCCAAATCATCGACCAGATGAAGACGTTCGAGCCAGACAAGGCAAAGGTATGGTTGGAACAATACGCAACCGATGCTATTGCCGCGGTCGAGATGATCTTCGTCGCGGGGTTCGTGCACGGGGACTTGGACGGCAGAATCGTTGTCGATCTTGGAATCGGGACTGGGCGGCTTGCCATTCCCGCACTCTTTTTCGGGGCAGAACGTGCCGTCGGGATCGAGGTCGACGAGGATGCCCTTGTCCTGGCGCGGGAAAATGCGGAATTGTTCGGGGTGCGCCCGAGGCTCGATCTCGTCCAAGCCGATGCGACGCAGGCGCCCGCGCTTCTGGCCCCGATCCAGCAAACACACCGCGCCGGGGGGATCACGGTGGTCATGAACCCGCCCTTCGGCGTGCAGGACAAGGGCGCCGACACGCGATTCCTCGATGCGGCACTGGCAATCCCCGGTGTCAGAGTGATTTATTCATGCCATCTCTCGGGCGAGAAGAACCGGGCGTTCTTGAAGCGATATATCGAACGCGCCGGCTGGATACTCTCCGAATTGCGCCAAGTAAATATGATGTTACCGAAGCTTTACGAGTTTCACGAAAAAGTGAGAAAGCAAATACAGGTAGACATCTATCGTATCACGTGTGGCATGGATCAAACAAGAAACATCGAAAAGAAAGAATAGGGAAATTTGAGTTGCTTAGTGGTAGGCTTTCCACGATTTGAAGCCGTCCATAGGATAATCTGCCCTGTCACCGAGCTCCTCGGAGATGCGGAGAAGCTGGTTGTACTTCGCGTTCCTGTCAGTCCGGCAAGGCGCTCCGGTCTTGATGATTCCTGAGGAAAAGCCCACCGCGATGTCGGCGATGGTGGTGTCCTCGGTCTCGCCGGACCGGTGCGACACCATCACGCCCCAGTCGTTATCAAAGGCTTCCTTGGCTGCCTCGATGCTCTCGGTGATCGAACCGATTTGGTTCACCTTCATGAGCAGCGTGTTACCCGACTGGCGGGAGATGGCTTCACGGAGGATTTTCGGGTTGGTGACCGTGAGATCGTCGGTCACCACGTTGATGCCCGCAGGCACCTTCGAAGTGAACTCGGTGAAGCTGTCGAAATCACCCTCCTTGAAAGGATCCTCGAACGACTTAATCGGGTAGTCCGCGGCGAGAGCGAGGTAGTAATCGACCATCTCGGCAGGACTCTTGTTGGTGCCGTCGATCCAGTACGATTCCGAGTCTTCTTTGTAGAATTCGCTAGCAGCCGAGTCGAGGCCGAGGAATAGCTTGCCCTCATATCCAGCAGCCGCGATAGCTTCGACCATGATGTCCAGGGTCTCGCGGGTCGTCTCGATTTGCGGTGCGAACCCTCCTTCATCGCCGACGTTGATAGCCGACTTGCCATACTTTTCTTCCAAGAGGCCCTTGAGCTTCTGGTACGTCTCAGCCACCATTTGCACGCACTCGGGGAAGCTGGTCGCACCGAGGGGTAAGATCATGAACTCCTGGATCGAGAGTGCCGTGCCGGCATGCTTTCCGCCATTCAGGACGTTCGACCCTGGCACGGGCATGAGGTACTTCTCCGCGGGCTTGCCATAGGTTAGCTCGTAGATGTACTCGTAAAGTTTCTTGTCCGCGGCCTGCGCGCCCGCCTTCAATGCGGCCATAGAGACCGCCAAGATGGCGTTCGCACCGAGCGTGGCCTTGTTTTCCGTCCCGTCGAGCTCGATCATAACACCGTCCAAGGCCTTTTGATCGGTCACGTCCATACCGATTACCTTATCGGCGATGATATCGTTGACGTTGCTCACGGCCTTCAGCACGTGCTTGCCGCCAAATTGAGTTTTATCTCCATCCCTTAACTCGAGCGCCTCGCGGGAGCCCGTTGACGCGCCCGAGGGTACAGCGGCACGCGCGAAGATGTTTCCGGCCCACAGGTCGCATTCGACCGTGGGATTGCCTCGGCTATCGAGGATCCACCGGGCTTTGACTTTGGAAATTTCAACCATAAGACTTCACGTTCATTTTCAGCCAGTACAGCGTAGCAGTGCGCGATCGAAGCCCATCGAGACTCTTCAACTTTGTGCCGTGGATATCCATTTCAAGCCACACTTGGGCTGGCGCGGGATGGGAGCCGAGTAAAAAAAGAAAACTTAAATTCTGGAAACTTTCGTGAGAAACTCTGGATGATCGGGGTTCAATCCCTTCTGGATGGCAATCTCCAGCACGAGATATTGTATCGGGACGATGGCGATTAGGGGATTGAACTCCATAGGTCCTTTCGGGAGATTGATGCGGAAGTCGATCGGGGACGGGATGTTTTCATCTGCTGTAGAAATCGCAAGGACGCTCGCGCCCTGTTCTTTCACGCGTTCGATGATCCTGTAGATGATCTTCTCGCGCGTGTCATTGATGCCATCGCTCATGTTCGGGATGAGCACGATGATGAGGGTTTCACGATCGGCCAGCGTGAGAGGGCCATGTGAAAACTCGGGCGCGGAGTAGCCTTGAGCCACGATTCTAGCTCCTTCTTTCAATTTGAGTGCCGCTTCAAGCGCGGTGGGAACGTCGGGACCCGTGCCGAGCACGAAGGCTTTTTGCAGGAATTTCAGGTACTTCCCGAGTGACTTGGCCGTTTCCTGGATCAGCGGGGTCATGACCTCGATCCGGTCGGGCACGACCTCCAACTCCCGCATCTTCAACTTATACTCCGATTCGTCAAGCTTGCCGGAGACCAGCCCGAGCTCGAGGGCCAGCGCCGCGACGATGGCGAGCTGCGAGCTGTATGTCTTAGTGGCGAGGACCGATCGTTCCTCCCCGGCATCGGTGAAGATAGTCGTTTCGGGGAACATCTGGTTCAGCGACGAGCCAGGCGTGTTCGTGATCGCGGCAACAAAAGACCCCTTATCCTTCGCTATCTCGCAAGCCTGCAAGGTTTCGGGACTTTCACCGGATTGCGACAGTGCGAGAACGACGGAGGAGGAGCTATCCAGCACGTCTTCGATATAATAGGGAAACTCGCTGGGTTCTAGACAATAACTGTAAACCTTAGCAAAGATGTGCAGGAAAAATGTTCCAGCTGCACCAGCATGACTGGATGTCCCTGACCCGGTGATGATGATGACACAAGGGTTTTTATCAAATATCTGCTGAGCGATTATCTTGATGTTCTGATCTTGGTCCAAAGCGTGCCGAATCGCGTCTGGTTCCTGCCGAATCTCTTGGCGGGTCGTGGCGCCCAGCTCGACCCGATGCTGCTCGACTTCACTTTCACTTTTCATAGTAGCTAGCTTATCGAAGACGATCCGATAAACCCCATCCCCCTGCAGCCCTCGCATACCGTGACGCTGCCTTTCATTTGGTTGGAGTTTAACGGAAGGGGGCTATCGAGTAGCCACGAAGCAAGCACCTCAGATCGCGCAAAAAATCTGGGCGAGGGCGATGGTTCAAGATACCAATTACGAGTCATTGTTCCCTCGCCATCGTTTTAATGCAGGCACGGCCCACTTTTACCTGCAGCACAACGTAGCCCAAACAAAGGTTACTTCTTTATCGTGATGCTTTAAAAAATCAGGTTTAATTCAAGGATCTTAGCAAATTTGCATACGTGTTAATTTTATCCCGGCAACTCGCTCACGGTGCGTTGTCGAGGATTGAAGATGAACGGCACACCTTCGAAGAGATGCTTATGAGTTCAGCCCACATCACGAAATACATCAATAGAATTGATTTTTCCTTGCTATCGCCTGAAGAGATTCGCAAGCTCTCTGCAGCCCGCATCATCACGGCGGATACATACGACGAAGATGGACTCGCCATTCCGTCGGGCTTAATGGACCCAAGACTGGGCACTATTGAGCCCGGCCGCCGCTGCGCTACTTGCGGGAACCGTTTAGGGGAGTGCCCGGGCCACTTCGGGCACATCGAGCTCGCCCGGCCGGTCGTGCACGTCGGGTACGCCAAGAAAATATTGCGGTGGCTCCGCTGCATTTGCCGGGAGTGTTCCCGTGTTTTGCTCACGAACGAACAACAAGAATACTATATCAAGGCATTGATGTCGCACCGGGACGTTTTCCAAGAGCTTGACGAGGAAATCCTGAACGATGTTTACAAGGTTTGCAGGAAAGCGAAGAATTGCCCGCATTGCGGGGTCGAGCGCTACAAGATCAAAATCGAGAAGCCCACGTCTTTCCTCGAGGAAACTCCTGACGAGGGCACGAAGCCCATCAATTCTAAGGACGTTCGCAGGCGATTCGAGAAGGTTACCAAGGAGGATCTTTGGTTCCTCGGTATTAACCCCGACGTGACACGCCCCGAGTGGACCATCCTCACGGTCCTGCCCATCCCGCCGGTCTGCGTGCGGCCAAGCATCACGCTGGAATCGGGCATCAGGTCCGAGGATGATCTCACGCACAAGCTAGTAGACGTCATCCGAATCAACCAGCGCCTGCGGGAAAACATCGACGCGGGCTCCCCGCAGCTCATTGTCGAGGACCTCTGGGAGCTCCTGCAATATCACGTCACGACCTATTTCAACAACGAGGTCTCCGGCATCCCGCCGGCACGGCACCGGTCCGGTCGCTCGTTGCGAACGCTCACCCAGCGCTTGAAGGGCAAGGAAGGCCGGTTCCGGAGCAACCTTTCCGGAAAGCGGGTTGATTTCTCGGCCCGTACCGTCATTTCTCCGAACCCCTACCTGTCGATCAATCAAGTCGGAGTGCCCAAGGACGTGGCCAAGGAATTGACCGTGCCCATCAAGATCACCGAGTGGAACATCGAGGAGATGAAACAACTCGTCATGAACGGCCCCGACGTGCATCCCGGTGCCAATTACATCATCCGCCCCGATGGCCGGCGCATCGACCTGCGGTTCGTGCAAAAGCGGGAGTCGGTCACGGAAACCCTCAAGCCGGGCTTCCAGATCGAACGCCACTTGAAGGATGGCGACTACGTGCTGTTCAACCGGCAGCCGTCTCTCCACCGCATGTCCATCATGGCACACGAGGTCAAGGTCATGGAGCACAAGACGTTCCGGCTGTCGCTGTGCGTCTGCCCGCCTTACAACGCGGACTTCGACGGTGACGAAATGAACCTCCACGTGCCCCAGAGCGAGGAAGCCCGCGCCGAGGCCAAGATCCTCATGCGGGTCCAGGAACACATCCTATCCCCGAGATTCGGCGGTCCCGTCATCGGTGCCATTCAAGATTTCATATCGTCGGCCTACGTGCTCACGCGCAAGGGGTCGATGTTCACCAAGGGCCAGGCCCAGCTGCTCCTGTTCGCGGGAAACATCAAGCACAAGATGCCCCAGCCATCAGCCACCGACCCCCGCACCGGGGAGCCGCTCTTCTCGGGCAAGTCGATCTTCAGCTGCCTACTTCCCGAAACGCTCAACATGGAAATGACCTCCAAATTCTGCAGGGGCAAGTCTTGCCCTAACCGGGCCGATGGCGGAAAGTGCCAAAAGGAGAATTGCGATGCCGATGCGTACGTCAAGATCGTGAACGGCGAGATGATCTCGGGCGTGCTCGACAAGAAGACGCTCGGCGCGATGCAGTCGAACAGCATCCTCCACCGCATCACCAAGGACAACGGGAACGAGCAAGGCAGGATCTTCCTCGACTCGGCGGTCCAGATGCTCTTGTTGCTGATCGTGGAGATGGGGTTCACTATGGCCATCGACGATTTCTCGGTAAACCTTGCAACGCAGGAGAAGATCAGCATGGACCTCCAGAAAGCCATCGACGAGACGAACATCTATATCGAGGCCTACAAGAACCATGACGAGAAGACGCTTCCCTGCGCGCACGGGCACACGCTTGAAGAAACCCTCGAGAACAAGGTCCAAGACATCCTGCAGAAGGCACGGGAGGAAGCGGGCAACGTTGCCACGGACTTTCTAGGCAACGAACGGCACTCCGTCATCATGACCAAGACAGGGGCACGTGGCAACACGGTCAACCTGTCACAGATGGCCGCGTGCGTGGGGCAACAATCCATTCGCAATCAGCGCATCAACCGGGGCTATCGAGACCGCACGCTGCCGCACTACACGGAAAACGATCTCGGCGCCGACGCCCGCGGGTTTGTACGGAACTCGTACTACCACGGGCTGACCCCGACCGAGTTCTTCTTCCACGCCATGGGTGGTCGCGAGGGTCTGGTCGACACGGCAGTCCGTACGTCCACGTCGGGCTACATGCAGCGGCGGCTCATCAACGCGTTGCAGGATATCAAGTGCGAGGCAGACTTCACGGTCCGGAACGCGGCGGGCCACGTCATCCAGTTCAAGTACGGCGATGATCTCGTTGACCCTGCCCATTCCGACCACGGGAACGCCATCGACATCGATGCTCTGGTCGCGAAATCCAAGTCAATGAAACGGAAATGATCACGGGGAAGGAATATGACAGAATCACTCACGGAAAATACGGAGAGCAAGGCATCCGAAGAATACGTCAAGGCAACCCTGATGGACATCGCCACGAACGAGGGGGTCCCGGAAGCCCTGATCAAGAATGTCATTCAAAAGGCCCTCAAGGAAGACCTCACGGAGACCCAAGTCGATTACCTCGCCCTGAACGTGATGAAAAGTTACGAATACAGCAAGATAGTGCCATCGGAAGCGGTCGGGGTGATCGCCGCGCAGTCAATCGGCGAGCCCGGCACGCAGATGACGTTGCGGACCTTCCACTATGCGGGTGTCCGGGAGTTCTCCGTCACCCAAGGCTTGCCCCGGTTGATCGAGCTCGTCGACGCCCGGCGCAACCCCAAGACCCCGCTCATGCACATCTACTTGGAAGAGGAGTACAGCAATTCCGAGGAGAATGCCCGCAAGGTGCATAAACAAATCGAGGAGACGCGGATCGAGAAGATCGCCAAGGAAGTTGACATAGATCTCTCCGAGAGTCGCATCGTTATACATCTTGACAATGACATGATCAAAGACAAGAGCATTGACATCGAGGACACGATCGAGAAACTCAAGAAGTTCAAGAAGACCAAGGTGACGACCGCGACCGAGAATGGCGAGGACCTGATCATCGTCGAGATGAACTTCGAAAACCAAGACGTGACCATCCCGAAATTGCAAAAGCTCCGGGAGAAGATCATGAAGAAGATCATCCAGGGCGTGAAGGGGATCAAGCGGGCCATCATCGACAAGGACACAAAGAATGGCGTCGAAGAGTTTAAGGTGAGCTCAGAAGGTACGAACTTGGAACGGGTTCTTCTCGTCGACGGCGTCGACAAGACCCGCACGTTTTCCAACGACCTGCACGAGACCATGGAGATCCTGGGTATCGAAGCCGCCCGCAGCCTGCTCATCCGGGAGGCAAGGAAGGTGCTGGAGGACCAGTCCTTGGACGTTGATATCCGCCACCTGCTCCTGACGGGCGATCTCATGTGCCACGGCGGCGACATCGCCCAGATCGGTCGCCACGGCATCTCGGGCACGAAGGAGTCCGTGCTGGCACGTGCGGCCTTTGAGGTCACGATTAAACAACTAATTGATGCGAGTGTCATCGGCGAGGCCGACCATCTCAGGGGCATACCCGAAAACGTCATCGTGGGTCAACTCTGCCCCGTCGGGACGGGCGACATCAACCTGTACTTGGACTGGCGCAAGTATGCCACGGCCAAAAAGTAGTTGGTAAGCTTCGAGCTCCGCGACACGGAGCAACGTGGGCCCTGAATCGGCCCCAATCCTTTTTTCTTTCTCTGACCATGAAATCTCTTCTCCTTACCGAGGTCCCAGCATTGACCCGAAAATTCTGGAAGAATTTGCTTTCGCATTCAAGATTCAACAGGAATCGGGCAGGCCTACTGCCTAGCAAATCCGCTCCCACGACAAATTAAATAACAAGGCTACTTTGTTTTCGAGTAATCTAACCTTCATCAAAGGTTAAGTGATTTTCATGAGCACTACTGCAGAAACGAAGACCAAAATGACCAATCTGAACCGCAATTTGCGCATCGTTGTAAAAACAGGTAAGATCACGGTTGGTCAGCGGAATGTTTTGCGTCAATTACGCACTGGCCAGGGTAAGTTACTCATCATCGCAGACAATCTACCCACCGATTACAAGCAACAATTAATGTATCATGTCGGTATGCAGGCTCGAAAGGTGGATGTTTTTATGTACCCCGGCAGTAGTTGGGACCTAGGAAATCAAACTGGCCGCCCATACATGATTGGCGCGCTCCTGGTCGAGAATCCCGGGGACTCGAAAATCTTAGAGGTCGTCAAGGAATTCTAAATTTTTCTCCCATCACCTAATCAAACGAAGGAAGACATACCTGAGCGCGAATTTAATGATACTTGATCCACAGACTATTCAACTTATTTCATACTTTGAAAATGTGAGCGGGGCCACTGTTGATGATTGCATGCTCACCGATGACGACAAAATCGTTTTCATCGTGAAAAAGGGACAAGCGGGCTTGGCCATTGGCAAGAAAGGCCTGAACATCAAGAAAGCCCAGCGAGATCTTAAGAAGGACATTGAGATCATCGAAAACGGCGATGACGCGCAGGAGCTCATCAAGAACGCGCTGGCACCCGCCGAGATTGTTGAGATCACGATTTCCAAGAACGAGGGCAAACAAGTCGCCCTGGTCAAGATTGACCCCAAATTCAGGGGCATGGCAATCGGCAAGGGCGGTACCAAGATCGACCGGTGCCGGAAGATTTTGCAACGTCACTTTGATATTGACGATGTCATGCTCACCAAGGCGTGAGCGGGCACGTTCCCTCTCTCATTTTCCTATTGCCTCCCCTCCAGCAGATGCTATTCTTGATCGAACGCATCTGGCTCTCAACGTCCAGAAAGAAATGATAACGAGCCTCACAAGCCGGAGCCTTCAGCCGCGGCCCAGCGGATGTAGTCAAGGATGCTCTGCCAGATCCTGCCATCATCCCGGGCCTTGTTCTCAAAATTGGCGACGTCCAAGTATTTCTTTAGTGCTGCCGCGGCCTCGGGAGGAAAGCTGTCTTGGTCCACTTCGGACAGGTACCCAAATGTCACCAGCGCGTTCTGGACCTCGAGAGCCACGTCGCCCTCGAGATTTATCAGGTGGCTTTCCGGCTCGCGGCTGAGCAACGTCATATCGTAGATCTTGAAGATCCGTTCCAGCTCCTCGATCGGGCTTGGGTGCTCGTCGACCCGGACGTCCACGAGCCGGTCAAATCCGCCGCCATACCCGCCATCCTTGCGCACGACGAGCAAGGCCGCGGATTGCATACCTCGGCGATCGCCGCCCTGTGCCTGACCCGCCTTCAGGGTGGCGAACAGCTTGTCAATCAGATCGCCCTCCGTTTTATCGTATGCATCCGCCATCGCCGAGACAACGGCCTCGCCCGCCAGGATGTTGCCTTGGCAAGCATAACCTTCGCCGGTCAGCCCCCCGGCCCATTCCATACACTCCTTCCCCGTGTAGGTCGCCGCGCGGCCGCTGGCATCCACGATGCCCACTTGACGATGCGCGGCTTGGTCGTCGCTGCTCACGAGGGCGTCGAGCACCTCCTGCGCGGATAATCCTTCCCGTAAGAGATCGAGCCCCCGGGGGCCGTACGACACGTTGGCCAGTGCCTGCGTCGCGATCGCGCCCACCTCTGCCCTGGCCCACGGCACGACAGCCCCGACTGCGGGGAATTTCGACTGGACGATCACGCCGAGGTCGCCGTTGCCCGGGTCCCTCGCCACCATCGAGAAGGTCGACGGCTGGGCCACTCTATGCTGTTCTGGAACGCACTTCAATGTATTGTCACCAATCCTCCTGCGTTGAAAATAAAGATAAAACCTTCCATCCGGGCGCGGATGCCGCCAAATGTACGCTCCGCTGGTCCCGATTCGCAGGTATAGAACACGTGAAAAAGAGAGAATACGTGAAAACGGTAACCGACCAATTTATCGAGCCGAGAACGCGATGCGCTCTTTCTCATCCTTCCTCGAGACGGCAAAGCTCGCCTGGTCGTTCTTGGCCGCGGCGATGATCTCATCGGCGAGGCACTCCTCGATCGTGAGCGGATTATTATAGCTCCGCTTGCTCGCGCCCAACGCGATGAGGTGAATGGCCATGTCGACACGCCGGCTCGGGGCAACGTCAACCGAGCTCTGATAGGAGATACCACCCATGCTGATGCGAGTCGTGTCCTCTCGGGGCGACGCGCATTCGATCGCGGTCACAAGGACCTGAACAGGATTTTCGCCCGTCTTGAGATTGACGAGCTCGAACGCGCGGCGGATGATGCCCAGGGCCTGTTGCTTCTTGCCCGCGCGGTAGGACGTCCGGCGTCCCTTGATGCGGCCGCGGATCGTGCCCGGGGTCATCATGCGGTTGGCGAGCCGCTCCACGATGCTCATCTTGTGCTTCCAGAAGCGCTTGGAGGCGGTGAGGCCCGCAAAGTGGGGAACGGTGACACCGCGCAGGTTGATGTACCTGACGAGGCCCTTGTCCTTCACGACGACCGTGTTGAGCGGCCACCGGTTGAACACGAGCATGTCAGCACCTACTGCTTTCACGGCCTCCTCTTCCTGGGCCTCCTTCAGGGCAGCTTGGAGCTCGGCATCGGTCGTGAGACCTTCGGCCGGGGCCATTTTTTCTTCGGCAGGTGCTGGGGTCACAGTTTCCTCGATCACTGCTTCCTGAGAAGGCACGGCCTCGGGCTCAGCATCTTCCGTCTTGGGAATTTTTTTCTTGCCCATTCTCGTCACCAGTTTACCTCGTGGCCTTTTCCTTCTTGCCTTTTTCCATTGCATCCAGCGAAACGCCGTTGATGGTTACAACTTTCCACCGGACCCCGGGAATGTCTCCCTTTGCACGGCCCATTGCACCGCCGATGCCACAAATGACGACTTCGTCGTGCTCTTGCACGAAATTGAGCCCTCCGTCACCAGGCAAGAAGGCGGTTATAGTCTTTCCATTCTTCGTTAGCTGGACGCGGACGCACTTTCGGATTCCGGAGTTTGGTTTCTTCTCTTCACGCCCCACCTTCTCCAGAACGATGCCGGATGCCATGGGGGAACCCTGCATGGGGTCTGACTTCAGCTTCAGGCCCAGCGCCCATCGCGTATAATTTGAATCGCTCCACTTGAACTTTTTCCGCTTCTTCAAGAGCTTTCGTCCCGCAAATTCTCCACGGGGGGATTTACTGCCCATAATCTTCACTTTTTTGACTGAATCATGATTGAGATGCCCGGCGTGACAGTTCCAGTGGAATCGGGAAGCGCCGGTTCACGACCGAGGTCTCGAATTCTGATAGAGTATCTGAATGATTCGTGATTTAAATCCCCGGATGCGGGGTCCTAGCAAAAACGTCGCTTGATTCCCGCCAGCGTGGTCGTCGTTAAAGTGTCGGGTATAGCGTGATTACCTGAGGCGATCGATGAGCAGATCAATCAAGAACCTGACCGAGGGGCCTTCGCTATCGAAATTTCCACCTTCAACCTCTATTGATGGCCGGAAGTCGGAGTACATGCGGTAGCAATTCCCGCAGGCAATGAGTATCGTGTCAACGACAGGCGGATCGGTCATGGTTATATTCTCTAATCTTTTGATACCGTACTCGATGGCCGCTTCGGGTAGCATGTCAAGCACCGCCGCGCCACAGCACCCGAGATCGTCGTGAAGAACCTTAACCGTATTTCCCATTTTTTCCAGCAACATTTCCACTTGACGGGTTATTGTCCGCCTGGCATTGCCATCACCTGCTTTTGCTTGGCAAGGGAATTGAAAATACACGCAATTCTTTTCATCCTTGCTCTCCAGCACGTTGCCGAGGGTCGGCGCCACCGAAGGATTTGCCAACAGCTCGATATAGTGCATGATCTCGACCTGCTTGTCCTTTACATTGTGCTTGGCAAAGGCGGCATCGCCTTTACCTGACTCGAGAAGTTCAGAGAGGGCCGAGGTGCAGGAACCGCAGGCCGTGAGAACGAGAAGGTTTTGCCCGTGATGCAGAAGGGTGGCGAGAGTGTGCAAGCCATATTCCGTGAATTCTTCCAAGCTCGCGTGCCGAAGAAAAGATCCGCAGCACAGGTTATCTTCCACGATGATGCGATCCTGTTGCACCCCCAGCAAGACGAGCAACTGATACAACTCGAGAACGATACCAGGAAATCGAGACGAAACAATGCAACCGGGGAAGATGACGATCTTGTCCCATACCTCGAACACACCACCCGAATCGACGTTGCGACCGAGAAACTCGAGCCTGTCCAAATCGACGGCCGAAAGACCGATGCGGCCTCGATCCTTGTATTCCTCGCAATAATCAGAAATGGCCGTTTCCCGTTCTTGTAAAATTTCCATGTCCGATTGCTCCACGAGCTGCCGCGGGGAAACCTCCGCGGGACACACGGCGTTGCAAGAGTGGCAGCACGTGCAAGGCCACGGGAGCGGAACGTGCCTCTCCAAATATGATTGGAGAAAGCTGCGCAGCGCAAAATTCCGTGTTGCCCGCGATGCCGGGCAGACGCGTTCGCACTTGAATCCACAATCGAGGCATGTTTGAAAGTCCATGATAAACCAGAGCTATGACACGTTAAGGCTATCGAACAAGACAACGTAGGGAAAGATGAAATAAAAAAGCAGCCCGAGTGAAAAAAAGGGAAATTGATAACCGAGACGGGCAAGAACTTCTTACACGTTGATGATTTTCGGCCTTGTCCTAAAATGAAAGAAGATCAAAGGTGCTCGAGAAAGTCCTTGACGTTGATGATCCTCTTCTGGCGAAAAGATTCCCGCGCGCAGATCGGAATTGCGATCGTCTGGACGTTATCCTCGAATGTCGTTATATCTTCGTCCACGAGCTGTCCCGCGTCCAAACTCTCCACGAACTTCTTCAACGTGATGTGCCAGTAGTCGGGATAGGGTGCTTGCGCATCGCCGGGATCGGGGAGCAATTCCCGTCCCTCCTTGTCCTTGGAATTGTAGATCATTGGAGGACCATCCAGGGGGTTCTCGATCATTCCTTCGGCTCCGTGGATGGTGAACATGGACTGGCCCGGTGTCTTGTAGCCACGACCCTCCTGGCTGCCCGTATAGGACCAGTTGATGCCGTTCTCGAAGGTTACCTGGAGGAAGACCGATGATTCGCCCGTGATCTTGGAATACGGGACCCGGAAGAGCTTGGCGTAGACCTCGACAGGCTTCCGGTTGTGCAGCATGAAGCGCATCGTGTCATAGTGATGCACGAACCAGTTGAACGTGCTGATGTCCTCGTGGAGCTGGCGCCACCAGAGGTTGAAGTGGTAGTCAGGCTCGTTGAACTTCGAGACCACGAACCCGACTTGGCCGATCTCGCCGTCGTCGATGGCCTGGCGGATTGCCTGGATGCGCGGGGCCCAGCGGTATTGCTGGTTCACGACGCAGAGCAGGTCGTTCTCCTTGATCGTCGGGAACATGGCTATCATGTACCGGAGCTCGTTCCGCTCGGTCACCCACGGCTTCTCCGTGAGCACGTTGTTCAGGTTGTTGATGGCTTCCCAGCAGATGCGCGCGTGAACCTGCGGCGGGGTCAGGTTCAGGACGGCGTCGTTCTCGATCTCCTTGAACGCGTCCTCCAGCTGGATAAAACAGGGGACGTTATCAAACCCGTACTTCGACCGCTTGTCCCACGTGGTCCTATCGGGGTCGATGAGGCCCACGACTTCAATTCGGGGTTCGTCGAACATACGGCTCTGGTCCTGAAAGGATGGGGCCCAGTTGTCAAATATATGACCCATACCGCAGATGATGAACTTGTATATTTTGGCCATGGTATCGCGCGAGAAAAACGTGAGCTGGTGCATTTAAATGGCATAGAGGATGAGAAAGGATAAAACCCGTCTCAATGAGAAAATTGAGAGAATAGTATTCGCCGGTGTCCCCGTCCACACTCCGATACCGCTCGACAAACTGATTGAAGCCCTCCATAAGTTCAAGTTCTACCAAGATATGTATGATTGCTTCAGACCGACCGGGCTCAACAATTTCTAACAGATTAATCTTGCCGAATGAAAGACCTATTCCAACCAGGTCAGGGAGTGAAAATTCAATCTGGACCGAGGTTTATAAAAAAGTGTATGAATGAGCCTGTTATCTTTTCATCCAGCCTATTCTACAAGTAACAAACGCTTCTCTCCCTCGAAGCGGGCGCTGTTTGCGATCTCGAGAAGCATCCACAGGATCGGGATGGAACCAACCGCGGCGATGGAAAAATTTACCACCCAATCCATCACAGACGAGCCAGTGTATGTATTAAGGAGAAAGAGGATGCCGTTGCAAGATACCTGAGCAAACGGGTAAATCCAATACACCAAGGTCATCTTTTTCTGCTTGCTCGTCGATAGATATGCCGTGACAACGATAATGAGTGGAAACACGGGAATGAGATCGTGCCCCCAACTATTTTCATACGCCAGTATGAAGCAGAGCATTCCTGTCGCGTAGGATAGGGCTATTCTCTTGGACGCGTCCTTCACACGTGAGAGGCAGTAGATCGAGATAGCCATAACGAATAAAGCAATCACGATGGAAGTAAATACTGTGGAGGTCCCGAATGCCGTGTAAATCAGGTTTGTTAGGGATATGGAATTAGGATTCGCTGTACGGGTCGACTGAGAGGCGCCAAAGAGAACGCGTTGTATAAAGTTGTATACCATAAACGGGTTCAGGACAAAAAAGGCAAGATCAAACAATAGTGGCAATAACACATATATTATTATCTTGAATTTGTTTTTTATGCCCTTGGCAAGCAGGATCAAGAAAACAACGATAAAAATCGCCATAGGTTTCGCGATCAGTGAAATCCCCAAGCAAACTCCACCAAGCAACGTTCTTTTAGTGAGCATCAAATACAACGAGATCACGAGGAAAAAAGCCGCCAAGCTTTCTGGCTGTCCATCCGTGAAATTGATAAAAACGAGTGGACAGATTAGAAACCCAATGATTAAGTATTTCATTATATTGCTGCTGGCATACTCCGGAACCACGATCTGGCATATCTTGATGACGAAATAGGCAACTATGACGTCTAGAACGCAACAGATAGACATAAACACAAGATAAGATGAATTCAAATCGATGAGAGTCAACGGATATAGGAGAACCAAGATCGATGGCAGATATCTAAATTCCACGTTCGAGCCAAATGTGGGAAAAAAAAATTGCAGGTCATATATTTTTGTCCATTCAGGACTAAACAATAACTTCGACGCGTAGTAAATATCTGCGTAATCGCTCCAAGCTGGCATACCCGGCACGAGGCCGGCCATAACGATAAGGCAAGCGACGATGGCCACGAAGGCGATTATGACGTGCGCAAGTATCGCATATTTATATTTCTTGACGAATTGGATGAATTCCACGGGCTTGCGAGCCTTGATGCCAGAGAATGGAGCGTACTGCATATTTATGGAAAGGTATCGCATGTTGATATTTTCGGGTACTATCTGATTAATTAACTCTTTTTTTGTTTCCTCGACAAAAATCCGTGCGTAACGTGGAATATCTAGCCATCAGGCAGATTTTGCGCTAACCGAGAACAAAACAACAAAGATATCGCTATCAATCTTTTCGTAACGTAACTTGTAGCTAGATCGCGTGTCGTGACAAGCAGATCGTTCTCCTTGATCGTCGGGAACATGGCGATCATGTACTGGAGCTCGTTCCGCTCCGTCACCCACGGCTTCTCCGTGAGCACGTTGTTCAGGCTGTTGATGGCTTCCCAGCAGATGCGCGCGCGTAAACCTGCGGCGGAGTCAGGTTCAGGACGGCGTCGTTTTCTATCTCCTTGAAGGCGTCTTCCAGCTGGTTGAAGCAGGGCACATCATCCATGCCGTACTTGGATCACTTCTCCCACGAGGTCTTGTCGGGATCGACGAGACCTACGACTTCCACGCGGTTCTCGTCGATCATTCGGCTCTGGTCTTGGAATGAGGGGGCCCAGTTGTCGAAAATGTGGCCCATGCCGCAGATGATGAACTTGTAGGTTTTTGCCATGGTGAATAAGGTCAAAAATCGTGAGCTAGCACGTTTAAGATGCACATTGTAAATCCATCCGAGAGGATCTGATTTGAACCATTCGCCTTGGTGGATGCCCGTCGTCCTTGCTGGCCCGTGTCGCACCCGGGTGGGCTCTCGCACCTTTTATATCCGGGAGCCATTTCACGGTTTATGTATAGCCTTTTTGCGATCATGATGTTCAATGTTGGATACACGGGGCTGCTGTACGCCTCCGTCATCCTACAGAAGCACGGGGCCATACAAGCACCCAAACTGGGGCAAAATAAAAATACTACCGCCCTCGCGGGGCTCGTCAAGAACAAATTCTGGACGTTGGGCATCGTCCTGAACATTATCTCGATTCCCGTCTACATGGTCATCCTCTCGGTTTCGACACTGTCCTTCACGCTGATAGTCACGCGCGCGGGAATCGTGGCCGTGTTCATTTATGCCCTGCGAGTGCTCAAGGAAAAATTGACCCGTTTCGAGATCTTGGGCCTCGTGTTGCTCTATGCGGGCTTCATCATCGGTATTTTCGGGGTGCAGGCAAATTCGACCGGCTTGTTCAGGAACAATGCTGGTACTCTCGGTATTTTCGTGATGATCTATGTTTTCATTGCATTTTGCATGCTCATCTTCAACAAAACGAAGAATGGAAAAGCCAAGGAAGTGATCCTGACCCTCGGCGCCAGTATATCGGGAGTTGGAGGCACGGTTGCTTTGAAGATCATCCCGGCGGTCCTCGGGAAGGATCTTCACGAACCGGGATATATCTTCAACCTGTTTAATTTTCCAGAGCTAGGTCGCATCTTGATCGGCGTGTTCACGCCGCACACGGGCTACTTCATGGGGTCCATCTATTTTTACATTTACATCAGCTGCTTTGCCTTCAATTTCCTCCTGCTCACGATGATGTTCCAGTACGGGCGGGCCGCGGTAACCATCCCGGTGAATAACACCATCAACTTCCTCGGTGGCATCCTGTTCGGCGCATTCGCGTTTGTCGAGGAGATTGGCGTGTTTTCGTGGATAGGCATATTGTTGATGGTCGTGGGCATCATCCTCGCGAGCCGGGTCGAGACAACGCTCGTCGAGGCAGAAAAGAAGGCAAAAGAGACTCGAGAATTGGAATAAAAATTCGATGTTCCCGCCGGGGAATGATCGGACCTTACATGAGGGCTTCGAGTGTCGGAATGACCATGGTCGGTCCCGATTCACGGAGGGTGTCCATAGAATGTTTCCCGGTGGCCACGGCGATGACCTTCATCCCGCCAGCCCTGGCACTACCGACGTCGTGAATCGAATCCCCGATGACAAACACGTTTCTCTTCGGCACTCCGATGCGCTCCAATCCCTTCAGAAAGGGTTCGGGGTGAGGCTTACCGTTGATCACATCCTCGGCGGCCACCACCGCATCGAAATAATCGAGTATGCCAATCCGTTCGAGAATGAGCTTGACGGGTTCGCGAGTCGTGCTCGAAACGACGGCAAGTTTCAACCCGAGTTTTTTTGCCTGGATGAGGATGTCTGGAAGGCCAGGCAATATCGGGGGATGCTCGGGGATGAGGGCCTTGAACGTGGCTTCCTTCTCGCCTGCCATGCAATAGAGAAGGTCGCAATTCTCGGTGCACAACGAGTGATCTGGCGCATCGTTGAAAATCAGGGTTCGTGTGATATCCGCGGGGCGCCGGCCCATTTGGCCCCGGATCACGTCCCTACTCACGAGGTATCCATGGCTCTTAAAAACCGAGTGAAATGCCTCGACGTGCTCATCCAAGGTATCGGTAAGCGTGCCATCAAAATCGAAAATGATGCCGCCCAGCTTGTACCGGCGAACCAATTCGTCAAGCTTGGGGGGAGCCGAACTCGCACCGACTCTCACGGGGACCGAGGCTTGCGCCATGGACATTAAAAGTTGGAAATTGTTTTTGAATGATTTGCCGAGTTTTACGAATGAATTGTCGGATCGGGATAGGGAAGGCAAATGTCCGGGTTTGATCATCAGGTTAGCTATTCAAATCTACCTGCTCGCCGGGATTTGTCAGGAGCAAGTTTCGGCGGGAGTCGATATTAAAAATATCCAGGATAAAGTACAGGAAGAAAAATTGCAGGAACGGCACCCCGCCGGTCCGCGGGGGATTCCAGGGCCAAGCAACAGATCAAGTCGATGTCGTTGATGGACAGATCAAGGATGACCGCACCGGACTTGGACTCGTCGAAGAACCACGAGGCCCAACCGGGCGGGGGACCGTGGCGGGTGCACCGGACCATTTTGGGCTCGCCGATGGCATTTTTCTCGATCTGGTACTTGATTGCCACGTATTCGCTATCGAACCGCAGCACGTGTCCTATGGCAAGCTTCACGCCTTGAGTGCTAGCGGCATCGTTGATCGCGGCGCATTTCTCGAGGGTAATCTCCATCGGTTTTTCGAGAAACACGTGCAGCCCCCTTTGCGATGGCATCAAGCGCGGAATCGGCGTGGGTGAATGTGGGTGTCGCAATGATAACGACATCTAGTCCGTGAATCGTTTCCGTGTCGAGGAGTGCCTGCCAATCGTCATAAAAGGTTATTCCGAGAGATCCGATAGAAGCCCTGTTCTTTTCTTCGGAATTGATTGCGCAGAGCCCGGCTCGCGGGTTTTTTCGAACGTTCTCAGCGTGGATCATGCCATTGTGGCCATAACCGGCGATCGCGACTTTCACCACATGCTTGCAACGTTCTTCATTTCTGCTCCAATAATAGCCATCCTTCACCATCGGCCCATAAAATTGAATAGCACCGCAGGGCATGTCCGTCGTATGTCATCGCTGTCCGTAGAAGAAAGATTGAACCTCATCAAGAGAAACACAGAGGAAATCCTTGGCGAAGAAGACCTCGTCAAGTTGCTCGAAACTGGCGAACCCATCAACCACTACATCGGGTTCGAGATCTCAGGTCGCATCCACATCGGGACGGGCCTCATGTGCATGTCCAAGGTCAGGGACTTCATGAATGCTGGCATTAATTGTTCCATCTTCTTGGCGGATTGGCACTCGTGGATAAACGACAAGCTCGGGGGGGATCGGGAAGTCATCAAGGAAGCCAGTACCTATTTTATGGAAGGCTTGAAGGCCAGCCTTGCCGCGGTCGGTGGCGATCCCGACAAGGTCAAATTCACGCTGGGCACGGAACTCTACCACAACGCCGATGATTACTGGGCGACCCTGATAGAAGTCTCGAAAAACACGACCCTCAACCGTATCATCCGTTCCACGACGATCATGGGTCGGAGGGAAGGAGAGAACATCGATTTCGCCAAGTTGATCTACCCGCCCATGCAGGTTGCCGACATCTTCTACCAAGGCGTCAATCTCGCGCACGCGGGGTTAGACCAGCGGAAGGCGCACGTCATCGCCCTTGATGTCGCCAAGTCGCTGAAGATCAAGCCCCTCCTCAACGCCGCCGGAGAGGTCATCAAGCCCGTCGCGGTCCACCATCACCTCTTGCTCGGCCTCCAGAAACCGCCCCAGTGGCCGGTTCCGAAGGAAAACCTCCAGGAACTGTGGAGCACCATGAAAATGTCGAAGAGCATCCCCGACTCGGCCATCTTCATCACCGACGAGCCTGACCTGATCAAGAAGAAATTGCAAAAGGCCTTCTGCCCCGAACGGGACACCGAATTCAACCCGGTCATGGACTGGGCCAAGAGCTTGATCTTCCGGGACGAGACGTCGGTGCTTGAGGTTATGCGCCCTGAAAAATTCGGCGGCGACATCACGTTCGAGTCGTACGACGCCCTTGCAGAGAGTTTCGGGAGCGGGGGTTTGCACCCCATGGATCTCAAGAACGCTGTCGCAGAAGCCATCATCAAGATGCTCGAGCCCATCCGAGAGCGATTTGAAGAGCCTGAAATGAAAGCAATGAAGGAGCGGATGGACGAGCTCACCATCACGCGCTAACCGGCGCGTGTTTCCCTTTTCTTTCACGAAAAGGTGGGAAAATTTGAATTTCATTCAAAAATCTTACTTCAGACACTTGAGCACGATGCACGTCTCGATGTTGGCGATACCCTCGACCGCGCTCAGCCGGTCCTTGATGAATTCCTCGAGCTTCTCCATGTCTTCCAGATCGACCTTGATCCAGAGGCCACACTTGCCGGCCAAGTAGTACGCCTCAGTTACCTCCTCGAGTGCGGCGACCTCGTTCATGATCTTTTTCTGCTCGGACACCTTCATCTCGATGCGAAGCAGGGCCTGCAGCCCCTTGCCGATCTTTTGCGAGTCTAGGTCGATCGTGAACCGCTTGATCACGCCGCGCTTGAGCAGGTCCTTCACGCGCCGTCGAACGGTTACATCTGTCATCTCGATCTGGGCGGCTATTTCCTGAAAAGACCTGCGCGAGTCTTCCTTGAGGAGCTCGAGAATTTTCACATCCACGGCGTCCAAATCTAAATTTACCATAAGTATGATTTTAGATCTTGGAACAGAAATAAATCTTATGAATGTTAAAAAAATGAAACGAAATCCGTCGGGGAACGCGCGAGAAGGAAAGCCAAGCGACAAAATCATGATGCATGTCTATGTCCGCACGGGAGGAAGGCGCAAAACAGGGATTAAAGGCCCACGAGAACAATCTCTAGGCGAACTTGTGCAGAACTTCCTCCCCGAACAATCGCAGGCCGCTCAGATCCGTCGCCGACTCTGGAAATGACAGCATGAACCGGTCCACGCCGATGTCCACGTATTCTCCGATCCGTTGGATGCATTGCTCGGGGGTTCCAACGATGGCGTGGTTCTCGATACCCGCGCTGTTCACCTCGCCCCGCTTGGCAGCGGCTTGTAACTTGCTCTTCACCTCTGCGGGGTTTTTGCCGATGATGGCACCGCCCTGCCATGATTTTCGCACGTCATCGATGCTCCTTCCGACGGAATCGCAGTGCGTGGCAAGCACGTCGAGCTTGTGGGTATATTCCTCAACGCTCAAGCCGATGAAGTTGCACCCGTCCGCGTGCCGTGCAACGGCCCGTAGCGTGCGTTTCTCCCCGCTACCCCCGATCCATATCGGGGGCCCCGGCTTCTGGACGGGTTTCGGCTCGCAGACGGCCTCGTTTATGCTGTAATACTTCCCTTGAAATGACGAGGTCTCTTCCGTCCACAGTTTCTTGATGATCGTGACCGCTTCTTCGAGCCTCGCAACCCTCTCGGGCGGCTTCCCGAACCGAAATCCGTAGGCATTGTGCTCGGTCTCGGCCCAACCCGCTCCGATGCCGAGTTCGAACCGCCCGCCGCTTACCACGTCAAGCGTGCTCGCCATCTTGGCCAAGAGAGCCGGGTTCCTGTACGAGACGCAGATGACCGTGACGCCGAGCCGCAGCGTACGAGTCTCGCTCGACAATGCGGAAAGGACCGTCCACGCCTCCAAGCACGGCTCGTGCGATGGCCCAAACAGGGGAAGTTCGAAGAGGTGGTCGAATAGCCAGCCCGAATGGAAGCCGAGGCTGTCAGCCTCCACCCAGACCCGTTTCAAGTTGTCATAATTCCCGAGCAGCCTTCCTTGCGAGGTCTTGATGCCGATTTCAGCCTTCATGCAATTCAATGCGCTCGGAGATCAAAAAAAGTTTAGCTTAGATCGACGAGATAAGTACCCTGCAGATCGAGGGCCTAAACTTGGTTATTTTTCGCCTTCATACTTCTCGATGAAGAGCTTGGTCCGCAACTCGATGGCCTTGGGCATGCTCGGGCACTTCTCCACGCAGGGCACGGCGGGATGTAGCCCCAGACCTTGAACGCGTCGGATTGGCAGAGTAGGAACTGGAACCCGTTGATCAAGAAGCATTTACCGTTCAGGTCCGCCTGGGGGCCGTCGCACAGCACGTGCTTGTGGACTTTCTTGTATACTAGCAAGCATAGGCCTTCTTTTGGCCTGAATCCAAACAGGTATTGGACCTTGGGAAGAACAGTGCTGGTAGAAAAAACCTTCCTCTCGTAGAGAATCTTGATCTGGGTGAAATCGAGGGTAAAATTCATGCCCTCGTAAAAATCATTCGCACTATCCTCGTCAGTAATTTCCTCGACCGCGAAGTCGGTGGCGACTACCTTGTCGATGAGATCGATGAATGCTTTTGGAAGCCCGGGCTCGTCTTGCATGCTCGGCTCGGTCGGGGAAATGTTTACAAGGATCATTTCGGGCAGCGCCTCGGTGTCGCGTGCTTGCCGGGTGCGTGAATTTCCAGCGGTGGGCCATTATCAACGGCGATCCTCGCCAGATGGCTCACACAATTGGATGAAAAGTGTTTGCTTAAAGTCATTACGCGTAGATCCTTCCCCTGGTTACCTAGTTTTAGATTGAACTTCGGTTTCACTATAGCGGCTGTGGGCATGTTCATTAACCGGTTTGCGGAAGTGTAGGACCGAGTGATGCACGGATGCCAGCAAACCGAGGGTCGGACCCGGAGGAGCAACCCTACATGCTCTTCCACGCGGAGTGCGCATTCAATCGTGACCACGACGTGTATATCACGTCACCGATGTGGGATCAAGCATCCCAGCTGGCAATTCGATACCTTTCCATCACCGAGGAAGGAAATATCGTGTATCGGCTCCCGCCAGACCTCGATATCATGCTTCAGGTTGATGGCAAGTCTTGGCAGGACCCGTCGTGTGATCTTCGTGCGACCTTCTTTTCGATCACGCCCACGGACACGTTCACGTTCGTCATCTTGAATGTCCATTGCGTGCTGGTTGCAGGGTCGAGAGCAAAGATCGAGTTCTGGTGGCTGACAAACTAGGACAGAATCTACCTTGGGACGTGATCCCTCGGTGCAGTCCTCTTGCCTAGTCGAATAGGCAAAATCAAAGAGATAGATGAAGAGTAAAGGTATTTTCCCCGTGCAGGGGGCATCGCGGCACGCACCCGGTTTAGGCGCGCCGGTCATCCGCATACATTGGGCCGTGCTCAGCCAGAAGAGTCATGAATCTCTTGGCTGTAGAGTTAGTTCTTGTCATTATCGCGTGCGATGCTGCAGGTTTTCAATGACTTCGATCCTGATCCCGAACGGCACCAGTATGCCGAGTTTGGTGGTGTTTTAATACCCACGTGCAAATCAAGAGCAACACGCCAAGCCACCGCCGTTGGATGGAACCCCATGACCTTCGATGCCCATTTCAAGCAGCTCCTTCAAGATTTCTTGGGAGGCTGCACGGTCCGTGCCGGCGTGGAGGTCGGGAAGCTGCCATTGGCCATCGACCTTGAAGTCGGTTGCGAGGGAGGCGACACGAGCGGTATCGAGATCTCTATCTTCCGGCGCGGGTTCAAGGTGCACAACATCATCGAATACAAGAGCTCGCACGACCGGCCGCGACCGCAGGATATGGCGAAGCTGGCTGGGTATGCTGGCCTCTACGGCGAGCGGGCAGGGCTTGGGATCGATGCTATGTTGGCGGAGATGACAGCATGGTACATCACCGCGGCCAAGCCCACATTCGTCGGTGAGCTCGCCGATGCAGGCCTTCTCAAACCGACGGATGACCACGGGGTATATCGTTTCGAGCACGGATTCCCATGCGAGGCCCGCGTGGTCGTGATCGCCGAGCTGGACATCGAAGAGGGAAACTTCCCGCTGCTGGGTTTCGCCACGGACGATCGCCTCAAGGATGTCTTCCCGGCGATGAGCCGCGTGAGCCGAGAGACAGGGCTATCCCCTCGGCTCGAAAAGTATATAGCAGACATTTTCGTCTTGAAGTACGAGGTGCTGAAGAACATGGTCGAAGCAGCAGAAGAGTATGAGCAGGAGGTCCGTCGAAACATCAAGGGAGCAATTATGCATCTGGGCTTGAAAGAGGTCATCGACGCCATCGGGATCAAGGAGGTCATCGACGCCGTCGGGATCAAGGAGGTCATCGATGCCGCCGGGGTTGATCAGGTTGTCGACGAGATCGGCATCGAAGGCATGGAGGCGGCTCTTGCCCGTGCAAAACAGCGGAAAAAAAAGACCAAAATCGAAAAATCCACGTCGAAAAAGGCGTGAATTGGCGCTCATTTCGTACCCGTCCTCGTCGCACACGATGATGTGCGCGGCACAAGACATTCAGAAAGCCAGCAGTGCGGATGATCCCTGATGGAAATTACGATGATCCCGAATCCTCTTCTCGTTCATCGAGAAGTGCCGGTTCTAAAGTTAATCGAGGGATCTTGTTTTCCAAACGTCCCAAATCCAGCCAAACCACCAAAACCTCTTGTGTTGAGACCGAAGAGGCGTTGGATGACCGTGCCAAGAGAGAAAGAACAGAGGAAATAGAAGGCCGTGAAGGAGATGAATCCTCTACTTCCCCAATACATGACATCCGGGGTTGGGAAGAGATATGATGCCAATAAATTCAATTCGGGATACGCATTCATGGCGGTTAGTGCAACGCCCACGTTTCCACCCGGTATCACGTCCAACCAGAATCCACCTCCTTGCACCGTCAGGGTGGGCACGGTGAATAGATTATAAATGAAAAAGAACAGCGCGATCATGGGAATGAAGGTCATGCAACTTGCTCTCATTCGCCGCGCGCTGATATCCTGAGCGATCTTTCCCTCACGCCACCGGATCTTTCTCAGCCGCTTGTGATACGCATCGAAATCGGAATCTTTCACCATCTCGATGTCTTGCTTCCTCCTGCTGTAGGCTTCGAGTCGCATCATCTCCCATCTCAATTCATCGGTGCCAACAAGCGCTTTTCCGAGCAAGGCCGAGACCAAGTTAACAACAAGTGCCATTATGATGACAAAGCCCATCGCGTATATTTCATGTTTCTGAAGGAGGAGACGAAACTCGGGACCACCGGGAATCGAGCCTATCACCGAGAAAATCACGGACATAAGGATCAAGATGGATAGACCAAAGATGGTCATGGATGCGTTTTTTAGATTGAAGTTAAATGCCCATGGTGAGCCTGGCATGCCCCGATCATTCCACCCAGACATGCATCCAACATTAGCAATCGCATTCAAATGGTTTTGTCTCGCACCGACTTTATGAAAGATCTCCAAGGCGGTAAACGAAAACCATATTGGAGAGACTAAATCGACTCCAGAGACTCGAGAAAAGGTTGAAAAAACTATTTTGAACGATCATGGCACAAATCAAGAGAGAGAAAGAGAAAAGGTAATTTCCCCGAGCAGGGGGCGTCCCGGCGTGCACCCGGTTTAGGCGCGCCAGTCATTCGCATACCTTGGATCGTGTTCAGGCACCGGAGCCGTGAATTTCTTGGCTGTAGATTTCGTTCCCGTCCTTGTCGCACACGATGATGTGCGCGGCACAGGACATTCAAAAATCATAAATTCTCGCTACAACCTCGATTAAATTTAACTCTGGGTGCCCGGTTGATTCCTCTTCGGCTTCGTTTTCCATTTTAATCTCCTCATTAATGGATTTCATGCTTCCTTGTTTCACGTTTACTTAAGCATCGGCTCGGGCAACGTCAGGCTGTCGAGCGCCTTGTCCTCGTAGATCTTCTTGGCTGTGTCTTTCATCTGTAATTCGGCACTGCCTATGTTCCAATTTGACGCCACAATTAAATTCAGCCGTTTGACCAAGCCCTTGGCATCGGTCCAGATGTTGTAGACCAGCGTCCCGCGGGGCGCCTCGACCATGCCGACGCCCTCGCCTTCGATCGGCTGCACGTCGGGGTTCTTGATGTCGGTCGATACGATCTCGGGGTCCTTGAGCAGCGTAATGACGGTCTCCAGCGCCTCGACCGTCTCGATGAGCCGGGCGTAGTGACCGGCGAATTGCAGGTGGCAGGGCCGTCCCAGCAGGTTCCGGAACGCCTCGAACGCTTCCTGCGCCAGCGGCGTCGCCATGCTATCCACGCAGTTGAGCCGAGCCAGGCAGTTGGCCGTGATGAGCCCGTCGGGGTAGCCACCCTTCTTGGCGTACATGTGCGTCGCATACGAGTAGGGCGCCACGTGCTCGGCGACCGCGTCCTTGTAATTGGCTGGCTCGAAGTCCTCGAAAGACCCGTCCGTTGCCATGACCCGGAACTGACCCTCGTAGAAGTCGTGCACGCCCCCGTTCGTCAGGCCGACGTAGTAGGTGGGCACGTTGGCCAGGTTCTTGATCACGTCCATGTAATCGTTCACGACCTTTAGGCCGATCTCCACGGTCTTCTGGATCTTCTCGACCTGTGCCTCAGCCTGCTTGAGGAACGAATCCCTCGCCTCCTCGCTCAGGGGCTTGGTCTGGCCGCCCACGACCGCGGTCACTGGGTGGACCGACTTGCCACCGACCTCGGCGACCAAGTTCTGGCCGAAGTCCATCATCTCCAGCGCCATCTTCCCCACGTCGGGCAGGGCCTTGATCACCGCAACGACGTTGCGCTTCTCCGGCGGTGCCAGCGGGCCGAACAGGAAGTCGGGCGCGGCCAGCGCGTAGAAATGCAGGAGGTGGGACGCGTACATCTTGGCGTTCAGCATGAGTTGCCGCAGCTTCTTGGCCGCGGGTGGAATCTGCACGCCCCATGCCGCCTCGATCGCCTTCGTCGGGGCGAGGTGGTGCGGGATCGGGCAGATGCCACAGATGCGCGGCGTGATGCGGGGCACGAACTCGGCTTGCCGCCCTTCCACGAACTTCTCGAAAAACCTCGTTGATGTGACCATCAACTTCACGTCCTTCACGGTGCCGTCATCGTCCAGGATGATCTTCACGTCACCGTGGCCTTCGAGCCTCGTGATGGGCTCGATCTTCAATTCCTTGACCATGATTGTCTCCTTTGCATACGCGGGCGCGGCCAAGCAAGATGCCCAAGCAAGCACCCGTCGTGTTCACTTCTGCCCCGGTCACGGCCCCGAGTAGCGCGCGTTTTCACGCAAGAAGCCGTTCTTGAGGCAATATGTCTTAGTGTCTCGGTGTCCTAATATGCGTGACAGGGCGCACGCACGTGTTTGAAACGGGACATCCGAACACGTAAAATCTTATGCTTGGAATATGGTTAAATCAAATCCGTCCCGTTCCTGACATCATCGCCCCGATTCGTGCCGGTTTTCGAAGGCCAGCCGTGCCGGTTGGTCCCCGTCCAAGCCGTCGATCGAGGTCCCGTGTCTGGTGCAAGGACCCGTTAGAATGTTTGCAACGAACTTCGGGACCAGATCTGGCCATCTTTTCAGGAAATCGCATGCGGCAGTTCGCTAAACGCCGGGTTTATGCCTCGTTCCGGGTTAGAATCGAGTAGAGTACCATGCTTAACCTCTCCAAGGAACCAACAGTTGGTTTTGATGCTGAATCGCCGGAAATGCAGCTCTATGGCGCGATCCTTGCCCGGTACACGATCGAAGACGTCGACGGGATGGCCCTTCCCGATGCAATTCTCAAAGCGGACCAGCTCATCGAGCAGGGATGCTGCGACAGCGACGAGTGCTCATTTTACCGCAACGTGATCTTGCTGGCCAACGGAATCCAGTTCAAGGACAAGCCATTGGACACCTTTGGCGAGAACATCGATTTCGTGAGCGACACGGACCGAGCCAAGTACATCGCAGATCTCGAGTCGATCCTCTAATTTTTCAAGGCACTACCGATCCGCTTGAATTTTCTGTCGCTCGAGATCCCTTTCCACTTCAGTTCCCCTAGTTAATGCACGCGTCGAGGTTTCATTTATAGTCCATGCATCACACGGCCCTACTAAGTCACGCGAGGTGACCTCATTTTCAAGGAACAGGCCGGCAAATCCGTACAATGGCAAAACGGTAAAATGACATTCCATTACTGTTGCGCTACAATTTCATTACGAATCCTGCTAGAAGCAAGACGAATGCGCTACATTCACATTACTTGATTCCGTGAAGCGGTGCATTTTCCCAGGCCAACCAGAACGGGTTAGAATGAAGGCCCCGGGCAGCAATTTCGGCAAGCAACGGCGGGAAACAAGAATTACCGCGCGCATGCCACGGCTTGGACGGCACGGGAAGCGATTCAGTCGAAATATTGGCCCATGTCCAAGTCCTCGATCCGGGCGATGATTTGCTTTTTTGAAAGGTCCAATGTCTTGCGCAGGTGGCGTTCGAGCTTGTCGAGCTGTTCATCCGGCGGGATATCGATGCCTTCCAAGCCAAGGTCCGTGATGATGTTTTTTAATGCCATGCCGAGCCCGCGATAGATCAGGTTGTTGCCGTCGTGGATTGCAAGGCCGTTTTTCAATATTGCCGTCGTCTCTTGATAGTACGTCGATAGGGCTGGCTCGAAAGCCATGACTTTCTCGTCCATGAGTTCTTTCAGGAAATCAAGACCGTAGGGCTTCCGGATCACGGTCTCCATCCGATGGAGAAGCGTGTTGAGCACGAACCTGAAATCGAACGGCGTGTCGCCTTCCTTCCGGCTTTGCACCTTGGGCACGTCCCCGCTGACGAGGTTATCGAGGAATGCCTCGCCGCCTCGCTCGTCTTGTTCCCCAGCTTGGTCGGCTTCCTCGGCAATCAAGGAAGCCAATTCGCCTTTTACGAGGTCCGGAACGATACGAACGGGACCCGGTTTGGGTTCGATGACGAGATCGGGGCTCGGTTTGCGTGCTGCTTCGGGTTCGACAATCTCGGGCAGTACCCGGGGAGCTCGTTCTGCAAAGGCTTCGTCCGGTGCACCCTGATCCTCGGTTGCTTCGCTCTCGGGCCAGGATTCAGCAAAATTGGAAACCGGAGGGGGGTGAGGGATAGCCGTAACATGAGCAGGTGCCTCAGCATCGTTGCCGGGAACGAGATCCGGGAAAGGGAGGGATTCTGCTTCGACCGTGGCCGGCACGCTCGTTTCTTCTACCTGCTCCTCGTTCGTGAAAGGTTGTGGGGGGCCACCCGCGGGCCGTTCCTCGATATTTTTTGCAGGCACCTCGACTCGCGTGTCGATCGGGCGTTCAGCTTTCTGAACCGTTTCCTGAACGGTTGTTTGGGGTTGTCTTGGTTGGATGCCACTCGAGGAGACCTTCACCAAGACCGCTTGCTGAAGAAGGAGCTTGATGTTGGCAGGGGAGATGTCGACCAATGAAAAACCGGGATCCTTCGTTTCGAATAACACGTTTGCATCGTTCCCGTGCACGTGCAGGAACTGTCCCTGTTTCACGCTTTCGAGTGCAGCGGTATCGACATGAACTGGAAAGAGCTTGGTCGCTTCTACCACCCCTGCGATGCCATCCCTTCCCTTGAATGCGCCCGCGAAGAGGTTGAGATTGCACCCTGACGAGCCGACGCAGGATTTCATCGCGGTGGCGAGCTGGGCAGGGACATCTGCCTTGGGATCTCTTACCAAGGAGAGTAACGAACCACCCGTGGCCAAAGTCGAGGCAAGCAACCACGTTCCCAGGGCGCCCTTGCCCAGCTCCCCGGGGAGCCAAGCCAGCGTGATCGCAGGCGAATCAACGAGGCGACCAAGGGGCGTCACGTGCTTATCAAATCCCGCGATCGTCGCCAAGGCGTGTTGCGTGGCGAGAAGTGAAAATGCCAACTGCTGTTCACGGGTTGAAAGATCTTGCAAGTAAAGGATATCCATGTTCCTGTCAAATGGAGCATCTTTGCTCATCACGGCTGCAAACGAGGGCCCCTTGAAGAGCATGGCATGAACGATGTAAAATTCCAGTGTGGCCACGAAGTTCGTGACTTGATCCTCGGAGAGAGCGGGAGTCGCAGCTTGGGAGGACAACAGGGTCGCGTCTAGCAACATGGGCTTGAGCTCCTTCCAAGTTGGGCAGGGAATTCCGTTGGAAAGTGCATTCGCGAGCGCCATATTGATGAGTTGCACGAAGGCTGATGATTCAGCCTCGAACTTCTCGAAATCCTTTCCGAACGCCGTGGCCACCAGGTCCCGGATCACGCCACTCGCGAGCTCGCCGGGAGACGTGGCCAGTTCGGCTTCGAATCGGGTGGCCTGCTCGTCACGAACGGATAGCAGGTCATAAAGAATCTCGAGCAGGGGCAGGCCAATCTTCACCGCCGGGATGCCCGTTACCTCAACGGGAGTGCCCAATATCCACGCAACGGGCCTGAAAGTATCCAAGATCATGGTACTGGCTGATTCTTTCGCCTTTCGCGCTTTCTTCGAGAGCTCGGTGGGCAAAAACGGGATCACGAAGTCCATTGCGGAACCGGTGGTGTCAACTGCCACGACGTTCATCTCGTTTATGACCCATTCCTCGACCAGAACGGCAGCCAGCGCATCCGAGCCGACATCACGGGTGCCAAAAATCACATGCGCGCCGTGCATTTCATCGGCAGGGAGCGTGAACCGCTCGAGGATACCGCCCTTTCGGCGTTTATCGTGCACCACGGTTCCGAGATCGAACGACATGAACACCAGGTTGGGCTACAGGCTGGATTATTGACCTGTCCTTGACTGTGATCCGCCTTTCTGGCATAAATCATTTGCCGATGCTGCGGCTCAGGCAGGCGGTCATGGAAAAGCAATAACCAATGGTAAAAGCAGGATGGAGAAAATGAATTGGAGCCCGATCAAGACATCCAGCTGCCGAATCCCCTTCCGCCGCTTGTACAAGATCATCGACAGTGCAAGAAAGATGCCGGCCATTATCGTCCCGAGCACCCCGTCGAGCGCGGTGATGGTGGCACCTTGAACCATGCCCAGGCTCGCCGCCACGAAGACGACCACGTGGAGCACGATCACGCCCCAGACGATCAGGAATGCGACAAAGCTCACTCGCTTCCCTGACGGGATGGCGAAGGCGAACACCATGACCATGGGAAAGAGGGTCCCCACGTATCGCAAGAGGGAGACTTGTTTGCTGAACAAGCCAAGGAAGATGATGGTCGCCGCGGCAAATGCGACCAATGCTTGGAGATCGATGCGGGAGCATCGTTGTTCCTCGAACTGGATTGCCTCGGCTTTTTTCGAGAACGTCCAGAGCAACACGAGGAGGCCGAGCAAGGCGCCAGCGAGCAAGATGGGGGCTTGCAAAATGAAGCTTGGGTTGAGAGGGTTCAGGTTGATGGTGTCATTCCAATACGCCCGTGCATCCGAGGGGGTGTGGCCGAACAGGATGAGCGTGATCATGTCCCACGCGACGTATGTAGCTCCGAGCACGACGACAGGAACTAACAAAGCGACGCGCTGGAAGAAATTCTTCTTGCGGGAGAAGAGGGCCTTGTACGCGTAGAATACTGCAAACACCACCCCAATGAAGCGGTTCAACACTATCAGAGCGAGCAGGCACCATTCCAGGATGCGATACTGAAACCCCGATTTGTAGTGGATATCGAGGGCCATAAAGATCAGCAGGAAATACAACGGCTCGGTCAGCCCGAATATAGCATACCCCTGGAAAATAGGGTTGAACAGGATCAGGATAGTCACGAACCGGGATGTGGTCTGGTTCTTCAGGGCCTTATTCAAGAAGCCCAACAAGAACGGGGTGGTCGCCAAGACGAAAACCGTGTTCAGGACGAAGGGCGTGTTCTGTTGAAACGCGAAGATGAACACGGACATGATCGCTGGCCACAGCGGCGAAAAATTCACGAGTCGGTAATCGGCAAGCGATGTAAGCGGATAGGGGAGGGGTAGTCCTGGAAAGTAGCCACGCGTCGCGATGAGCCAGTAAAAGTATGAATCATTCCCAGGAAGACCGTTCACGACCGGCGCGATCGAGAGATCTACGAAGGACGAGATTTGCCTAGAATCTGGATAGATGATCGCCCACAGGGCCAAGACGAATCGAAAGATGAGCAACCAAACAAGGCATCGAATGATGAACTGGCGCGAGGTTCCCCCGGTGACGGCATCGAGGGACAGCACGTGCCGGGTCGCATTTTTAAAACTTGAGAATTTTGAGACGGTCTCCAAGGCGATCACGCAGGAGAACACACGACGTGGTTAATATTTTTTCATTAGACGTTTCAGCTCGCGTGAGGCACCCCCGAGGTCGGCCGTTATTTTCTCCAAAACGTCCTTCCTGCTCTCAACAGGTTCGGCGTCGAGCGAACCGAGCATCTCGAGAAGATCGAGCATCCTACGGACGGGGATGGAGATGTTTTTCATGGAAACATCCTTCTCGATTTCGAGATATTGGATTCGTTCTTGATAATGCTGGAGAAGGTCTTCAAGCTCGGCCCAGCCTTCGTTCTCCAGCAGTGACGAGACCGTCGTGACGTTTTCCTTGAGATCACGAATGATCTCGTCGATTTCGGGATCTCCAGCCGGGACAGCTTCCTTGGCCACGAAAACGAGGGTTTTCGGGTCATCCAAGGAGCCTTTCAGCACTCCCTTTTTCGATTTTCTCAAATAGTGATACAGGACCTCGATCGGGATGTTGAACGACTCGAACAGCGTCACGAGGCGGACCTTGCCGCGGAACCGAGCGGCCAGTTCCAGCGCGACCTGCTCGACGAGCTTGAAATCGGCGTTTTCATATTCCTTTGGAACGAGTGTCCTTTGCCTGTATTCCTCGTGCAATCGGTCTCCTTCGGGCGTATCGTACAAGATCTCCAAGGATTTGTCATTGGCCTCGTTTTGACTCGCTTCGAGTTCCTTCTTGGCATTCTCGATATCGTTGTCAACTGAATAACCGAATAATTTTGCGATTCCTGTTTTTTTCATGAAATCGGAGAAATCAACTTGTTGTGATAGGAATGTGACGTTTTTTTCTAGCGGTGCAAATATCACCGAGGTGATCCGGTTCCCGTAGAATCGATCCTCCTTTCGAATGATTTGCGTGAAGAATTGCACGTCTCCGCCACCGATGGGGGCAAACAGCACGCCATCATTCTTGAGTTGGCCGAGGGCGGGGAAGATCTCGTGCTCCGCGACCTGGTACGGGACTAGGATCTTGTTCCAGAGGCCGAGTGATTCGGTCCCCGCCATGGTTAGCGGGTTCCCGTGTATGACGGAGATGTTGCCATCGAAGCCAGTTTCCGCGAGGTTGTGCCTCGTGAGGTCGACGATCTCCTCCGAGGAATCGACGATGTAGATGTGCCCCTCGGTGCACAGGAACGATGCCAAGGCAGCGATGTAGCCGCTTTTTGACCCGAGGATGAGTAACTCGTCGGCTTCATCCAAGTTCAGGTATTCGAGCATGATGCAGATCATGTGCGGGGCAGCGATGGTCCTCAGGTCTACTTGGCTCCGCTTGTAGAAGATCTGGGGCGTGTCTTCGTACAGCATTTCCTCGACTTTAAACCGGTCTGGAATGAATTCTTCCAATGGCACGAGGCGGAATGCCAACTCGAGCCTAGGATCGTGAAGGACGGACCGAGCCTTTAGCGATTCGATGAGATCGTTCTTCTTTTGTTCGTACATGGTGCAGAAGAAGAAGGAAAAATAAAGGGATTAAAGATTATGGCCGTGGGATCAAGGCATGCTCAGGAGGTGGGGACGAGAACCTTGCGAACGATATTGCCTCGCGGCTCTTCTTCTTCAAAAATTTCCCCTGTAAAGGTGTAGATGCTCGAATACGGTTCTTTCCACGCGCCGTACGGGAGGCCAGCCTTCCGGCAGTTCTCGTTAAGATACGTGTCGATGTCCCAACCCTGTTCCACGGGCACCTGCGGCAGGAACAGGCCACGTTGCCAGCCGCGCGCCATAATCAGGCCATCCCGCCCGATGACGATGGCACCGCGGATCGCGTCGAGATCCTTGGGCCCCTCGCCTGCGAGCAGCGCGGGCACGGTCATGGCGGTTATCTCGAAGACGAGATTGTCCAGCTCTGATTTCTTCACGGGCGGGAACCGGGGATCGTCGAGGCCTGCCGCGATGGCCATGTGGATGGCGCCCTGAATGATCGGCTCGCGAGCTTCTATCATGCCAATGCAGCCCCGGAGAGTCTCGCCGTGGGAAATCCCGTAACGGCGCAACGTGACGAAGATGCCCGAGTTGTTCTGGAGGTTCGGGGGATATTCATCGGGTTCGGGAAGTTCCTCGCCGTGCTCGAGGCGATACTCGAGGGATTCCCTCGCCAACTTCACGAGGAAGACGCCTTCCTCGTCTGTAAATGCGTATTGTATTTCAGCCATTATTATATCACTTCGCCAGTTTCATTTTAACGGAGGCCCCGTTCCGGGCGTTTTCGAAGAGTTCGATGCCCTCGATGACCTCGCCGAGTTTCGCGGTGTCGACGGGGAGGCTCGGCTGGTCCGCGAGCGCGATGTAGATTGAATCCATCTTGTACGAGTAGCCGAGCTCGCCGCGCTGGAGAGTGCCTGGCTGGCCTTCCTTCCCTCGGTGCAGGCGGACGTCGAAATAGAGGGCATCTTTTTTCTCGGGATCCTGCCACCGCGCCCGGCCCGTGATGAACTTATTGTCAAGCAAGTATTTGTAGAGGGTGTACATGGTGAGGGGAAGATTCGCCCGGTTCAGGTGCGCGATGGCCTTTCCGCCGAGATCCGGAACCTCGATTTCAACCTTGTAATATTCTGCCGTGGACATCGTGTTTCGCCTCAGTCTTGCGCTTCTTGTTCGAGAACCAATGCATCCAAGACCTCGATCAACCGCGTCTCGCCCGCATGTCTCGCTCGGAGATAGGCATCACGGGATATACCAGCCCGGGAAAGCTCGATTTCAAGCGTCTTGATGTTCTTGATGATCTCGTCTCGTTCCCGTTTCAACCGTTCGACGGCATCCATGTGCAACGTGCCTCGTTCATTGATCGGATAAGGTTGCTAGTAACCATCTCTTTCAACGGTGCCGTCGCACGAGTTCGAAGAGGTATTTGTTGCAATTGGTGCATCTCACGAACTTCCGTATCTTGCTGCCCTCGAAGTAAAAAATCTCCAGCACGAGTTTCTTCGTGTCGCAAATGCTGCAGGCAGCGCCTCGTTCAACGGGCTTGGTTTGGACGAGCACCCCACCGATGTCCCGCGGATCTTGCAGAAACTTGAATTTCGAGGGATCGATCGGTTCGCTTATGGCTACCGGGGGCAAATCGTCGAACGAAAAGAACGAGTCTTTCAGCTTAATCACCTAGCTCAAACAAAAACCGCGTCGTTATTGTTCTATCGTCTTATGACATAATATGTTTTATGCTCTCAAACGGGGGCGTGGAGTTCTCGATGCTATATTGCATCAATCTAGTGGTTAGCGCCGGAGTGATGTGGCGGGCCACATCCACATTACCCGCAAACGGTATAAATAGGTTGATCGAGCTATGCAAAGTATGAAAAAGAAACAAGGGGCAATCGTCTTGATCGTAATCGTCGGTGCCCTCGGGGTCCTCGGGGCATTAGAATACTATTCGATCGTGAACATTGGATACAACGTGCAGGGCATTTCGCTTGATAGTTATTCGGTCCAGTTAACCTCATTCGACGTCAACATGCGCTTATTCGTTGATTTCACCAGCCCGGCGATGCCCGTTTGGGTTAGCGGGGGAACATACGACCTGAAGTTGAACGGGATCGACATCGGAGGCGGGGCATTCGGCGAGATCTGGGCAACAACGAGTGGATCCGTGACGACTGTCGCGTTAAATGCCACTCTCGATAACAGTTACTTGGTGAACTACATCGCGATGGCTGCCCTGTACTTGGCTGGAAACAACATCACCATGGACATGACCATCAAGTCCGTGACCGTGCTCGGGTTCATCACGCTCTCGCCTAACATCGTGATTACCCAAGAAATCAATAAAAATACATCGATGCAATAACACCATATCACCATTTTCATTCGAATGATCCGCGACACGACATCAGAAATCCCGTCGGCCTTCGCGGTTCAAATACACGAGGATCGTCGGGAATCGCCCTCAAAACGGCGACATGGCTATCTCGATCGAGGAGAGCAGGTACGGTTTTTTATCGGGATCCCGCGTTACGGGTTGGCTTCCGATCGTGATGTTCTTGTGCATCACGCCCATGATGTCCTCCACGAGGAGCGCCACGCGGACCGCAGCATTGATGGCTTGGCCCTTGGCCTTGAACACGACCTTCTTGATTCGTTCCTCGTTGAACAAGTCGATCACGGGGTGAGCATACGTTTTCCTGAGGACATCGTCCAAGAACCTGTCCGGCATGCTCACGAAGACGTGGATTTCGTTTGGCGCCACCCATTCCACGTGCGGCCCGCCCCCTTGAGAGGGCTCCCTGTTACGTGGACCGGGTCCCGGCCTGCCTGCTCGTGGCCCGATCCTGCCCCGGTCGTCCCGGGGCCTGCGAGTTCCCTGCGGCCCGCGATCCCGTCGAGGGGGTCCCTTCCCCCGTGGCCCGGCCGGGGGGCCACGTCTTCGTTCGCTCATTTAAATTCACGCTCATTCAAATTAAGCCTGAAACTATATAAATCGATCCTACCCCGAGCGTCGAACGGGGAACGTGAGAAACATGATACCATCTCTGCCGCCTGATTTCGCCGCGCGTGCCCTGTCCGCCAAGCTCTGGGTGCTTGACCTCGACGGGGTCGTCTATCGCGGCAAGGAACTAGTCCCCGGCGCGGCCGAGGCGATAGAGCTATCCCGCGCGGGGGGAAGCCGGGTGGTTTTCCTGACCAACAACGCCACGAAAACCCGCGAGATGTACGTGGATCTCTTGAGTGGGTTCGGGATCGAGGCGGTGGCCGAGGATGTGTTCACGAGCGCGTGGATCACGGCCCGATGGCTTGAAGAGCATGCCAGGTCGGAGCACCGCATGCCACCGGATGTGCACGTATTTGTTATCGGGGAGATAGGTATCAAGACCGATCTTGCAACCGCGGGATTCGTGATCCACGATGACGACGAGTACGGGATCGATCCCAGCCTGTACTCGCGCACGGACCACGTCGTCGTGGCGTTGGACCGGGACGTGACTTACCAGAAACTCTTTGTCGGCCTGAACTGCCTCCGCCAGGGCGCCACGCTGGTGGCCACGAACGACGACACGGCCATCCCGATCGAGGGCGGGTTCCTCTCCCCGGGCGCGGGATCGATCCTGGCCGCGCTGGAGACCTGTGCCGAACGAAAGCCGGATTTCGGCAGCCCCTTCGGAAAACCGAACCCGATAGTATACGAGCTCATCGAGTCTGCCACAGGCATCGAACCGGGGGACATCATCGCCGTCGGTGACCGTCTCGAGACTGACATCTTGTCGGCAAACCGGGCAGGAATTACAAGCGTCTTGGTTCTGACAGGCGTCACGACCGAGAACGACCTGCCAAGCGAAACGGCCGTTCCTGACTTCATCTTGCCTTCGATCGCGTCACTAATCGATTTATTCACCACGACTGCCTAGATTTTTGAAAATTGAGTGTCGTTCTAGTTTTCTTGAAGCAGCAAGCGTCAGTGATTCATTGCATTACCTTTTCCAAGCCGGCTCTGCTTCACTAATAAGTTGCCTTGCAAGTTTTGATGATAACCATCTTCTGGAATCAAAACAAAAAGTGGAATTGCAGCTATAAATCAGACAAAAAATGGATTCCTAACTTATCAAATCGAAGCGTTATGGTTTAAATTGATCGATTCCCAACAATCGTATGGCGAATCAATCACAAAGCCCTGAACAAGCCGCCTTAGAGATGATAACCTCTGTAATGGGTAGTACTTTCACGAAAGGAATGACTTCTTTCATGGGACGAGTTGGACGGGTGTTGACCAAGCAACCGGCCGTGGAAATGACGCACTGCACGAGGTGCGGTGCATGCGTGAGAGGCTGCCCCACGGGAGCGATAGACCCTGCATCTCTTGAAATCGACGAATCTAACTGCCTTCGATGCTTCGCCTGCGTGAGGATTTGCAAGGTAAGTGCACGGAAAATAGCATTAAACCTGTTGCAATAATCTTAATCCCTACTTCTTTAAAGTAATTTTCCAAGAACACGTCTATTTTCAAATTCCGGTGGATAATACCTGCGAGACCACCGAATTAAATGCTTGAAAGCACGTCCGTGGGTGCCTTACGCAATTCCGGTTTCACGTCAAAGCATACTTCAATGGCCAGCCGTACCGCGTTTTTCAAATCAAATTGACCATTTGCCGTGCACCACAGGGAGATGACGCCCAGGAACTGCGCCTGAGCAACGGCAATCAAGAGAAAGGGATCGGAGGTGTTGCGAATCTCGCCTGAAGCCTGTGCCCTTGCGACGATCGTGGTTTCCACGTCTGGAAGATACCGGTTGAGTTTTGACGAATCGAAGGCTTGGAGGTTTTGATTTGTCAGGGTGTATAGTATACGTTTCGTGATCTCCGTTCCATTGTCGACTATAAAGTCCAATATGGGCTCCAACATCTTCCAATATTGCTCGACGCTCGTTTCCGCCATGAGAATCGAGGGGAGATTCCTTGTTGAGATGTCATTGAGAATCTTGTAGAACTGGAGTAGAAGGTCTTCTTTTGATTCGAAATAATAGTAGAACGTATTTTTCGAGATGTTTGCAGCGGCACAAATGTTGTTGAGCGTTACCGTATCGTAGCCCTTTTCCTTTATGAGGCTCATCGCCGTGAGAAGTATCCTTTGCTTCGTTTCGTTATCTCGTGAGCTCATCAAGACTATCCCCTTCACCGTCCTCCGAAATGCGATATTTAGGCAGGGTAATAAGAATGCATTACCATACTTATATGACCAGAGTAATATAAATCCATGACTTGGGATTAGAAATGAAAGGTCAAACGCAATAGATCTGGCAGGAGGATTGACATGTCCGAAGAAGAAACCTACGAACCGAAATATCACGCCGCTGGCGTCTGCGAGGTGGTGCGCGCCGAAATGCTCACACCTCGCGTGAGGCGAATCACGCTGTATGGCACGGCCTTGGAAGGATTGAAGGGCCATTGGCGACCGGAGATGCTCATCCGCCTTTATTTTCCTCCAACGGGGTATGATAGCCCCCCGGAGCCCTTCCTCACGCCCGACGGCGAGTTGAACTTCAGGACGACGGCCGAGACAGAAGTCAGTGCCTTCAGCGCATTCTCTGAGGACCCGCTTGTCCGGGCGTATACCGCGCGTCGATTCAGTCGGGATACGCTCGAACTCACCATTGATTTCGCCCTGCACGACGATCCAGGGCTTGCTAGCGATTGGGCGCGGGATGCAAAAGTCGGGGATCGATTAGGAGTCGTGGAATTCGCCCTTCCTTCTGGCCATCGCCCTGCAATCGCTCACGAAGCAGACGTGTTCGTGTTCTGCGCGGACGAGGCGTCGTTTCCAAGTGCCCAGACCAATCTCGAAGCCATTGCACCTGGATCCAAGGTGATTGCGTTCTTCGAGGTCGCCGACGAGCTCGAAGAACAGCCCATCGACACCGAGGCCAACCTCACGGTGACGTGGTTGCATCGCGGTGACGCAGAACCGGGCACGAGCGGGCTCCTCGTGAATGCCATCCGGGATCTCCCGTGGCCCGAGGGGAAAGTCTTCGTCTGGGTGTGCGGTGAAATGAAGATGGCGACCGAGATACGCAAGTTCATCATTGAGGAACGTGGGCTCCAGCGTGGTGACTTCAAGTGCCAAGCGTACTGGCGACGTGGAAAGACCGAGGTGGAGCGCATGGCGCGCATGACCGAGCTGTCCTTGGCGGTTGCCGAGACCAACCCGGACGCCTTTATGGAATCGTTTGAAGACATTGGCATGAACATCATCGACCCGACCCTGTTTGGGGAGCCAGAACAAGAAGTGACGACTAAAGACGACGCGCTTGAATCGAACCTCCCAGCTGAGAGTGCCCTTCCCGATGGAAACGGCCGTTTGCTTGCCTACGACAAGTGGGAAATCAACATGAAGACCCCGTTGGGGACTCAAAAGGCAACGCTCTATCTTTTCATCGAGGGGGACATGATCTCGGGTCGCATGGAAAGTCCCGTGGGGTCTAGCGATGTAATAGAAGGGAGAGTTGAAAACGAGACGTTGTCGTGGAAAGTTTACGTGAAGTTTATCCGCAAATTGACGTTCGAATTCACCGCGAAGGTGGACGGCGATTCGATGTCAGGGAAAATAAAACTCGGGCCGCTTGGCCAGGCAACCTTCAAGGGCACAAAAGCACAAGATGAGGGAACATGAAACTGTTGATATTTGGAGCAACCGGTGGCACCGGGAAACTTGTCGTCGCGCAAGCCCTTGCCACGGGCAACGACGTCGTAGCTTATGTTCGCAATCCTTCCAAGCTGGGCATATCAGACGAACATTTGGAAGTCGTCCGGGGCGAATTATCGGATCAAGCAGCAATTGAAAACGCAATGCAAGGCGTGGATGCGGTCATCAGCACGCTGGGCCCCCGTGCCCGCCAGAAAGGCATGCCGATCACGCAGGGGATACAAAACATAATAACCGCGATGCAAGGCCAAGGCGTGCGCCGGCTCGTCATCACGTCGACCTTGAGCGCCACGGACCCAGATGACGCACTGAATGCGAGAGCGAAGCGGATGGTCGCCCTGGTCAAACGCATGATGCATACTGCCTACGATGAGATCGTTCACGTCGCGGAGGTGGTCCGCGCGTCCGATACGGACTGGACAATCCTGCGCCTGTCGCTGCTCAACAACAAGCCCAAATCGGGAAACGTCAAGGTCGGCCGCGTTGATAAAGGTGAAGTCGGGACTGCCATATCGCGAGCCGACCTGGCCGATTTCATCCTGAAAGCAGTTGTTGATGGCTCATACATTCGTCAATCGCCTGCCATCACAAATTAATAGAGCGTCACAGCTATATTCACTTTTTTCTTGAAACTAAAAGAGTTGCTCCCAGCACCTCACGTCCTTTACCGTCACTCTACGCGCGTGAACTTGATACTGCACCCGTGACTTCGTGCTTTATATCACATGGCCAATATGAATCTTGTAGTAACTCCAATAATTGTATCCACGATGAAACAAGCATGACACAAATTAACAAACAATCTACAGCATTAGCACGAAACAACGGAGGTTTTTGCCATGGGGTCGATGAATAGGTTCGATAGATACATGGTGAACCAGAGGCACAAGGACAATGTTCCCCGGGAAGCCATCGATTTCTTGGATCGGGCAGGCATCACGATTTCGGGTTCGTTCCTGGAAATTGGCGCGGGCTTGGGATACACGTCGTGCGCGATTTACGACCAGTTCCACCCGGACAAGGTCGTTGTCAGCGATTTTGACCCCAAACAAGTCGAAGGGGCCCGGGCCTGGGCCCAGCAGAAGTATGGAAACATCCCCGCCGAGCTTGAGTTCCGCCAAGAATCCGCGCTCGGCCTGTCGTTCGAGGATGGGTCCTTTGATTACGTGCTCGCCACTTACGTCTTCCATCACGTCGAAACCCACTTCTGGCAATTCGTGAACGCACCCAAAGCGGCCCGGGAGGTCCAACGCGTCCTGAAACCGGGCGGGATGTTCATTTTCTGGGACATCGCCCGCGTGGAAAAGATCGATGCGCTGTTCGTGCAAGCGGGATACGAAATAGTTTATTCCACGCACAGGAAGCGCGTTTACAGAAAGCAATAGCACTATTTTTCCGGTTTATACCGATTCTATGTTCTTGATATCTTGGCCAAGAACGAGCAAATCTGCTGAAAATTTAGACGAGCTTGGATATCTTCTCGCAGGCGCGCTTGCAATCCAAGAATACAAGACCGAGTTTCACGTCACGGGTCGCAGAGATCGTGAGAACGGCGTTCGGACCACCTGCCATGACAATCAAAAAACCATTTTCACCGCGGATGAGGATCTGTTCCAATGCACCCTTGTTCAGCTCGATCGCGGCGCGCTCACCCAGGCTCAACATGGCCGCGGTCATAGCCGCCACCCGAGTATCATCGATATCTTGGGGCATCATCGACGCAATGGGAAGACCCTCTACGCTGACGATCGCGGCGGAAAGAATCTCAGGGATCGAGGCAGTTAGGTTTTTAAGTATGTCCTCCAGTTCCTCGATGTTTGCGTCGCTATTTTGCATTGAAACTCTCTCGACGAGTGGTTTTGCTTACTCCGCAAAACTCGTTGTTAATAAAGTGTATTGGCCATCCCCGTTTAAAAAAGTGATAGTTAACAAGCCAAGGAATTGCCAAGGAATCAGAGCTATTGATTATATTTGCGTCTTTCTTCTTATCAATCTATTGATTATATTTTCCCTACCGCCTTACGGATGATTCTATATGTTCTATCTAGTAACAATCAGGGATACGATCAGAATAATGCCGTCTTCGTTTGGCAAGGACTTCAAAGAGGAGGCCAAAGAGATTATAAAGGCCGACTATGAAGACCTCATCTTGAAGGATATTGGCTATGTCATCACGGTCGTCGACATCTTTGACATCGATCTTGGCAAGATGATTCCAAAGGAAGATGGCATCTTCTCGCGGGTCACGTTCCAGCTCCTCGTGTTCCGGCCGGAGATGAACGAGATCGTGGAGGGCCAGGTCGTCGAGTGCGTTGATTTCGGCATTTTCGTCCGTCTCGGGCCAACCGACGGTCTCACGCACGTGTCCCAGGTCACCGATGATTTCATCAATTACAACAGCAAGATGAATTACCTCGAAGGCAAGGAAACCGGCCGCATTCTCCAAGCATCCGACCTTGTCCGGGCACGCATCGTAGCCATAAGTGCAGCGAGCCGGTCCAAAGCAGGAAAGCTCGGCCTCACCATGCGCCGCCCGTTCCTTGGCAAGCTCGACTGGATAAAGGAGGACCTCGCGGGTGGGCCGAAGCGCGAGAAGGCCCCTAAGAAGGAAAATGTGAAGGAAACAGGCCCGTCGAAGGGCGGCAAGAGGAAAAGGTGAATGATCTATGCCTGCAGAACAAGCTTGCCGCAACTGCGGCCTCGTGACCAACGTGAGTGGGAGTATATGCCCTCGGTGCAAGACGCACACGCTGAGCGAGGATTTCTCGTCCATCGTCATCATCATTGATCCGGCCACATCGGAAATCGCACGTCGCCTCAACATCACAGAACCAGGCAAATACGCCCTGAAGGTTCGTTAAGGCAGATAAGCCAGAGGGCGGGATCACCATGTATATCCTGGCAATTCTTTCTAACATCGCCCTTTTAGTCGAGCTCCTTTTTCTCGCAGGACTACTAATCGTGATCACGTACAAGTGCCTCAAGGGCAACCCGCAAAGCTGGCTTTCGTCGCTCTTTTCTGCCGTGCTCGTCCTGTTCGTGGGCGTGAGCATTTATGTGCAAAACCTCATTCCGTACCCGTACATCGGGTTCCTGACATGGTGGTCTGCGTTCTGGTTTGTGGTCATAACGGTACACTCACTTCGGGTCCGACGAAGGCTTCACCGGTCGATGACTATCGATCCCAACGATCTCCCGGCGGGCAGCAAGACGTGCGAGGACGGTCTCCCCTACAAGCACGAGTGGATGAGGAAAACGTTCCACCTTGCCGGGTTCTTGCTCATCGTGTGCTATTACGTGGCCGGCCCGATCATTGCGGTGCTCGTTGCCAAGGCCATCCTGGGGGCGGGACCTGCCTACATCCTCGTCTGGGGCCCGCTTTCGGAGGTGTACCAGTTCACGTCTCCGGCCGATGCGGGTAATATCATAACGCTGTTATCCTTCCTGGGAACGATCATCCTCGCTAGTTTCGTTGATGTCCCCCGCGTCCTGTTCGGCGAGGAGTACAGCCTCATCTCCCTCCTCGAGAAGCGGGCAGGCAAGATCCTGCGGGAGAAGGAGCGGGGGATGCCGGGACCGTACGTGTTCATCGCGGTCAGCGCAACAGCCGCGTGGATCATCGGGTGGGATTTCAGCCCGATCGTGTCAAACGCGAGGTTTATCGCCATAGCGGCCATTATGATCTCGACACTGGCCGACGGCGCAGCAGCAGTCTTTGGCAAGGCATTTGGGCGCCATGTCCTGTTCAGACCCTTCGATCAAAAGAAAAGCATAGAGGGGTTCATCGCGGGGTTCGTGACCGCCTTCGTTGCATCGGTATTCTTCATCCAGTGGTGGCTGGCTCTTGCCGGGGCGCTCCTGTTTCTCGCCCTGGACTATCTCTCTCCACCGATATCCGATAACGTCGTCAACGCCACGGTCATCACGCTGGCACTGTGCTGCTTGTCGCTCCTCTAGGAAACGTTTTTCTTTATCGAATAAAAGGGAAATGAGAGCACCTACAGGCTCAAAATTCGAACCCGCACTTGTTGCAAAACTTATTTTTGATCGGGTTGATCGCGTTGCACTCGTGGCACACCTTCACGCGATCGGCATCATCGGCCTTTCCTCCCTTGGACGGCCGGGGTTCGTCGAGAGTGAAAGGCGCGGCGAATGAGATGTCGTGGTCACCCCCTGCCGGGGCTTTTTCGTCCGCGAACGGCGCCGCCTTCTGCTTCCCCTTGCCGCCGGCACTTCCCTTCTTGCCTATCTGGCGCGTGTCTTCGTCTTCAAAAGCCAGCCCGGTTGCGCCCGCTTTTTCAGTATCAGGGCTGCGATCCTCCTCGGTGTCCAAGATCTCGGGAGTGAATGTCTTCGGCAGGGCCTTGTCGCGATCCTTTCCTTTTGCCTTGACCTCGTTGAACGCTTGGAACAGCTCGTCGGAAACGTTCTTGCCACGCTTCCCGGGCGCGCCCACGGGAGGGGCACCCTTACCGAGTTTCGTCACGTCGATCGTGGCCCCCGAAGCGGAGAGTGCTTGTGGCGTGAATTTTTGAATGGAGACGCGCTTAATCTTGATGCCTTTCTCGATCTTGCTGATGTCTTGCACGTTGACAACGTTGCCTTCGAGCAATTCAGGAGTCAACTTGATAGGATTTTCCTTGGATCCCGGCTCGCGGGCGCGTGGTCCCGCTGCCTTTAACGGGGAGGGTGCTGGTGCAGGTACAGACGCGGCCCGTGCACTCGTCTTGGGAGGCTTCTGAAAGAGGACCGGTTCGAGCTGGGCATGGGAGATGACCGGCGCCTGCACGGGCTTCACTTCCCTCGGCGGGAGTGTCTCTCCCGTGTCGGCGATGATCCGGCCGACTTGGTCCGACATCTCCTCGATTTCCGCGATGTCCGCGTCGAGTTGCTTGAGGAATTCCTTGCTTTCTTTCGTGACCGCGGGTGCTGCTGCGGCCTTGGAGGGCGCCAGCACACCCTTTGCCGCTGGCACCGCGACTGGTTTCAGGACGATCTTCCCGCCCTTCGCGCTAGCCCGCGCGCTTTTCGGAACAGGAACGGGCACGGGCTCCGGCTCGGGTTCGGGCTCGGCTTTCTTGGCGACCTGCCGCTCCATCTGTATGTTTTCCACCATCTTGTCAAACTCCTGCTTGAAGCTTACGGCGATTTCCAAGCGCTTTTCCGGTTCCATCTCGACAAGCTGTGAAAGATTCACGTATATGCAATATGCAAAATCTGCAATTTCGAGGGGATTCGTGCTGCCGCTGATAGCCTCGGCCATAAAATACGCGTCTTTGACAATTTCATTCAGCTTTGATTCGAGCATATTGTTGACGAAGGTCTTGGTAAACTCGGGATCCTCGTACACGAGCTGGATCTTCTCGTCATCGCAAATGCCCGTACAAAAATCGCATTCTGGAAAGGATCCTTTCTTGGTGCCCGCCATTTTTTTTTCACGATTCTGCCGTTGTGCCCGCCATTTTGCAATACGTGCAACGATCCGGTGAACTGATCGCTTACTCCCGAGTTTGTTATTAAGTATTGCGAGTATCTTGCAACCGCGAGACACCAGCCCACGAACGGGATCGTGGCAGACCGAATAAACTGGCGATGGTCGGCACGACGTCGACGAGGTGGGATCGGCCGCGACCACAGCCAGTGACTGGAATCTCGCCCCTGTCGGTCACGGTGTCGCCCGAGAACGCAAGGGCGACGGTGCGTGCCTCGGGAGACAACCCGCCACTTGCAAGCATGGCATCGGGACGCATGCCGTCAATACCAAGGATGATCACCTTTTTTTGTCGAACCGGCAGCGTGCTCACACTCGAGAAACCCCGTGGAGAATTGAAATCGGTGGTAAAACGGATTTCTCGGGCTTTAAATACCCACATCAAAAAAAGAACTGCTATGCAGACGACTACACAGACGCACCTCGAAGGCTACCGATCGCTGTTCGACCCGAACTTCGTGCCCGCGGTCATCGTCGGGAGAAACAAGGAATTCCAGTTCATCCGCGGGTTCCTGATCGACAACATGGCAATCAGGTCCGGAGGCGCGCCGAATGACCATTACGGGGCATCCATCCTCGTCAACGGATTACATGGTATCGGCAAATCCACGCTCGTGCGGAAGGTGATTGCCGATCTGGAGACCGAGGTATGCTGCGAGAAGCAACCCGCGGTCGAGAACGTGTTCATCAATTGTACGGGCAAGACCGAAGCCGAACTCCTCATGGACCTGGTCGGCAAACTGGCCATCGAGCTGTCAATGCCGCCTGATTCCCTGCCAGACATGGCCGGGATCTGGAGCGCTATTCGGGCTCGCGCGGGCAAGCTGGCAGCCTGGTCGTATTATAACGTCTGCTTCGATAACATGGAATCCATTCCCGTTACTTTTCTGTCAAAAGTGAGCTCGGGCCTGAAGAACCTCGGCATAAACCTCCTGTTCACGTCCACCATCAGGAATGACCACGTTTTCGTGGATAATTTGGACGTGTCGGTGGATCTCGATGTGTATTCAACGCAGGATCTCGAGACCATCGTCAGCCAGCGGGTCGAGGTGGCCTTCTCGACCCCGGCCCCTGCGCTCAGTCGCTTGGTCACGGATGCCGTCGTCGAGTTCGACAGCCCCAGGCCGGGAACTTGCATCAACATCCTCAAATACCTCTACCCGCGGGCCAACACGGGCGGCATCGACAGCGTCTCTCTCGCGGACATCCAAGAATGCGCTCGAAATGCCCTGTCGGGCATGAGCTTCAACGAGCTCGACCTTACCGAGTTCTTTTCCGACGCGTCCATTGCCATGCTCATGTTCGTCGACAACATTGCCACTTTTTTTGCCCGTTCCGAGACATTTTACATTACCCGGAAGGAGCTACACAATCTGTATTTCGAGGCTTGCGAGTGCATCGAAAATGGAAAAAGTGCCGACGAGTTCGAGGCATTCGTGGCATCCTTGCTCGAGCACAGTATCCTGTTCAAGTCATCCCGGGAGCCAAGTTCGTTTTTCTCTATGATTCCCGCGACGTTCCTAAAGAATTACCTAGATGAGGTCCTCGCATAATCTTCACGGACAATGTTTGACGTGTTACCTGATATGGTTCTCACCAAAAAAGAGATTGCAGCTCATAGGAATAGGAAGGACATAAATACGAGGACTGCCTGCGCTATCATTACCGCCCTGATATCCTTAACAATCAGGAAGACACACCCGAGAAAAATATTCACCATAACCGACTCCAGGAGCCCGGTCGGATCGAAGAGTGACACGACGAAATCGTAAAGCACGTTCAACCCGATCGCCACGAAAAAAGCACTCAGCTGGCGCGATCGGGAATTCTTGATCCTGGTTTTCCCGAAGTGCTGCATGAACCCGTTGAGCACGGTCCCACGGGCCAACAGCTCGGCAAGAACCACCGGAAAGCCGCTCATCAACCCGAATCCGACCCGTGCAAGGATGCTGCCCTGCAGGAATGCGTCGTAGTCGATATTGAACTGCGATGGTCCGAGAATCGCCCACCCCGTCGCCGCGTAGATCGCATTGTTGATGTCCTGGTTGAGCATATCGATGAAGACCAAGCCGAAGCCTGCGCCGATCCCCACGATCGAGATCACCACCAACGTTTGCGCGGACCAATGCCTCAACCCGAGCTTGGTGAAGGACATCCTGCTCACCAAGATGTACAGGATCGGAAACAAGCCGGTCGTGAGCGCGGCGAGATTGAATAACGCAAATAGGAGCGGGTTAAATTTTATCTCGCCATTGCTTATCATAGCAGAATAAGCAAAATATCGAAGGATAAACGTGATGAAGATCGTGTAAAAGAAAACGAGGAGGACTTCTCGACTGACCCACGCCTCGTCGCCACCGGTGCGGTTCGAGAGAAACTTTTCAAGGGATTCGGGTCCACGGGGGGGCTTCTTCCTGCCTCGCTTGCCCGCGGCCGCGTCTTCTGCAGGAAGCGCGGTTCCGCATACCGGGCAGGTGTCAACTTGGCCAGTGCTGAGCTTGATGACAAGGCCACAACCGGGGCACTGCACCGTTTTTGGTTCCACCATCCACGACACCGGGCACGAGGACTTTTTGCAAACAAGAGCAATTTTTTTGTCGATCGAGGAGGACTCTCGCAACTACGCATAAATTTTTTATCGAAAGAGTGGATCGAGATAACGCATATGACCGTTTAACCAGAAAAAATCAAGGTGCTTAAACCATTCAAACACGATTAGTGCTCGTTCAGGGTTTTCTCGGAGGCGTCGCAGGGACTATTCTTTTCTTTTCGGTTTGGTTGTGGTCGATTTCCATCCTGCAATTTGGGGCAACGATAGCCTACTTTGTCAGCATCGGCCTGCTTGGCGCTCTCATCGTGATTTCCATCATCAATTCCTTCACGACTAAAACCTTTGTGCATCCTGACGATAAAATCTTCGGTAACACTTTTACATTCATCCTGTTTATGGCCGAGTTACTTTGCATCGGTCGATTCTTCCCGACAGCTGATAGTTTCGCCTACGACGCGGGCGTGGACGTGCTCACCGCGTTCGTTTTCGTGTACTTGGTCCTCTATTTTGGCAAGGCGATCGGCTTCATCGAGATGCTGGAGACCAAGCTCAGGCGGGAGAAGGAGTTGAGCGCCCGGTTCATCCTCTTGGCAATCCTGCTGGGCGTGATCTTGGTTTTCCTGAAATTCATTTTCGATGCGATTTACACGGCCTTGGGATATAACTGGGGCGTGTTCTCGATCGGGATCGCGACGTTCATCGTCATCATGATCATCGCCATACTCACGTGGCGGAAATACGAGCCCGTCAGCAAGGAAGCGCCCAATACAGCAGAAACATCCAAGGAGTAAACTCATTGCCTTTCCTTTTTTTGCACGTACCGGCCCCGTATTTCGATGCCACGCATACGGGTTTCGATTTGCCGGAACTGGTCAGATTTCCTCGCGTCTTCCATCCACGCGCGGTAGCCATCCATAAATGGCGGGAAGAGATCGTCGAACGCGCTGGCATGGGTCGACGTGACCACGCGCTTGAACAGGTGCAGGTCCACGCTCCTGTCTTCGATGCTTTCCGAGTGGCGAGAAAGGCCAAAATCGATCACGCGGAACTCGATGCTGCCAGGGCCTGCCTCGTTCTCGATGATGACGTTCGACGTCGTCAGGTCGCCGTGGATGAGGCCTATGCCGTGCATAGCCGCGATGGTCTCCCCGAGGCGGTGCAGGATAGCGTGCAGGACGTTGGTCTCGAGGGTCGGGACCACGTCCTTGAGCCGCCGGCCGGGGATGTATTCCATCACGATCGTGGCGGCATGCAGGTCGACATCGTACAAGCAAGGCACCGGCAAGCCGGCCTGCACGAGCGAGCCGATGATCCTTGCCTCGCTCGCCGTTCGTTCCGAGCGAATGCGCGCGTCGAGATCCGGGTGGCGATAGGCCTTGATCTCCCGTACCTTGTACACCGCGTCCCTACCGAGCCAAGATCCCCTGACGAGCACGGCCTCGGCACCGCGCCGCAAGATCTCGCCGTCGGGAAGGGCCATTTCCATGCTCACCTCAACATGTCGGGCTGGCACGCCACGGGATCGGCACATCGTCCAGCCGCCATTTCGGGATGATGTTCGTCTGCTCCAGGGCTAGGCCGCCCTCGCACCCGAACTGCAGGATGCCCGCCCACGCGATCATAGCGCCGTTGTCGCCGGCCAGCTCGCGCGGCACCGCGACGAACCGGGTGCCGTGATCCTTGGCGACGAGCCCGATCATCTCCTGCAAGCGCCCGTTCGCGGCGACCCCGCCCGTGAGGAGGAGCTCCGTTTTTTCAGTGTGCGCGAGCGCCCGTTCCGTCACCTCCGCGAGCATCGCAAACGCGGTCTCCTGCAGGGAATACGCCACGTCGGCCAGCGAATACGAGTTCAAGGCCCGAGTGGCGGCCGTGAGCAGCCCCGAGAAGGCGAGGTCCATCCCCTTCACCGTGTAGGGGAGGTGGATGTATACCTGCGCCTCGCCGGCGAGGGCCTCGATCTTGGGACCGCCCGGGTGGGGCAGCCCAGCGGCACGGGCGAACGCGTCGAGCATATTGCCGACGGCGATGTCGAGCGTCTCCCCGAAGACCTGGTACCGGCCGCAGTCGAAAGCCGAGACGATGGTGTTGCCGCCGCTCACGTATAACGTGAGGGGGTCATCGACCGCGCAGGCCAGCCGGCCGATTTCCACGTGCGCAACGCAATGGTTCACGCCCACGATGGGCACGCCCAGCCGGAGGTGGAGCGTCCGGGCGATGCTTGCCCCGACGCGCAGGCACGGTCCCAAGCCTGGTCCCTGGGAGAAGGCAACGAGACCGATTGCCTCAATCTCGATTCCCGCCTTCTCGAGGGCGGACCATATGATGTCTTGGAAGCAGTCAACGTGGTGCTGGGCCACCTTGATCGGGTGCAGGCCGCCCTCGGCGGGAACGTACGTGTCGCTCGCGAGGCCAGCCACGGTTCCCGACCGGTCGACGACCCCCGTGCTGAAGGTATGGGCCGTAGACTCGATACCGAGGCAGTATTCCATGGTCATCACGCGCGACGTGAGAGAAAACCTCGGAATAGCTTCGCTATTCCAGACGATTTACCATCATTTATTTACCCCTTTCTTATCAAGGTTCTTATCAAGAGTTTCTAATACGTGGGCAAGCATGGTTTTCGTTTCGCCTAGCGG